>ENA-ORCS01000313-ORCS01000313.1-marine-metagenome-genome-assembly--contig:-NODE-313-length-41294-cov-8.350681_pt1 | contig 41294 bp, 41 predicted proteins | sample MGYA00237781_ERZ508513 | MGnify/ENA primary metagenome ERZ508513 (study PRJEB26184, sample SAMN06268793) | marine metagenome | isolation source: Eden Landing Ponds, San Francisco, CA, USA | place...
TCCGCCACCGCTCCGCCGCCGCAACCGCCACCGCTCCGCCGCCGCAACCGCCACCGCTCCGCCGCCGCAACCGCCACCGCTCCGCCGCCGCAACCGCTACCGGACCGCTGCCGCAACCGCTACCGGACCGCCGCCGCAACCGGTCACTCCTTCGCTTCCTGCCCGCCGACGACCTCCGCCTGCGCCGTCGGACCGGTCCCGCTGAGATCCCGCCAGCTCCGCTCGGGTTCCCAGCCGAGCAGTCGCTTCGCCTTCTCGGTGGAGACGAGCGGATCCCGCCCCGAAAGGTCGTCGCCGTCGGCGTCCTGATAACACTCGTCGACGAGCGTCTCCGTCGGCGTTCGCATCGTCGTGTCCGGCGCGGAGACGAAGAATCGCTCGTGTCCGCCCAGATCGGTCTCGATACCTCGGCGGATGGCTCGCGCGGCGTCCTCGAGCGCGACGTAGGCGAACAGGTCGTTCCGGGTCGCCATCGACTCGCCGTCGATGCTCGCGAGCGTCCGCTCGGGCTCGTAGAACCACCGCCGCAACGCCGCCGCGTCGGCGACGAACGGGAACCTGAACGACGCGACCGAACTCGGCTCGCCGACACGCCGGGCGAAGCCGTCGGCCTGGAGTTCGATCGTCCGCTTGCCCAGCGCGTACGGGTCCCGCGGCGTCACCGGATGCTCCTCGTCGACCGGCAGGTACTCGACGTCCATCGGTTCCTCCTGGAAAACCGCGCCCATCGCGTTGATGCTGGAAGCGAGCGAGACGCGCTCGACGCCAGCCTCCGCCGCCGCTTCGAGCACGTGGTAGGTCGTCATCGCATTGCTCTCGTACGTCTCGTGACCCGGCCGGTCGAGCGGATGCGGGATCGTCCCGAGGTGGACCACGGCGTCCGGGTCGCTCTCCGCGACGGCCCCTTCGACGGCCTCCGGGTCCAGCAGGTCGACGGTCCTGTGGGTCGCCGCCGCGGCCGGCGTCCCCGCCTCCCGGTCCACGCTGACCACCCGATACCCGGCCCGCTTCAGTTCCGCGACGACGCCCGCCCCGACCGATCCCTTGCTCCCCGTCACGAGTACGGTTTCGAGTCTCATCGGTGAATCAGATACCCACACAAGCCGGATTCAGTGGCTTAATACTAGAGCCCGAATTTCAAATTCTGATACTCGACGGGAGAGAGAGTCGAAAGGACGTCACTCGCCGCTTTCGAGGCCGTCGCCGGTGATCCGGAAGCGCGCGGACTCGCCGGCGGGTTTGGCGCGGTGTTTCTCGAGCGTGGCGCGGCGGTTACCGCCGCGGAACCGCTCGACGCGGAGGATCGTGGCCGACCAGTGATTGAGCGTGTGCCCGCCGAGCGCGCGGGCCTGCTCGGAGTCGGGGTCGGTGAACACCTGGTTGGTGAACGCGATGGCGATGTCGTGTCTGCGGGCCAGCGAGAGGAGGTGGGCGAGCTGGCGCCCGACCGCTCGCAGGGCTTCGCCCTCGTCCTGTTCGGTGCGCTGGAGCCGGTAGAAGCCGGTCGCGCTGTCGAGGACGACCAGATCCACCGCGTCGACGAACCCCTCGACGTCGCGGACCGCCTCCTCCTGTTCCTCGAAGGTGAGCGCCTCCGAGATGACGATCCGCGAGGCGATCTCCTCGACCGAGTCCTCGCGGCCGCTCGCGAGCTGTTCGAGCCGGTCGATCGAGACCCCCTCGGTGTCGATCAACAGCGCGGAGTCACCGCGTGCGGCCTGCTCGACGGCGGCCGAGAGGACGATGTTCGTCTTGCCCGCGGCCGGCGGACCGTACACCTGCGTGACGGCGCCGCGTTCGAATCCGCCGCCGAGCAGTTCGTCGACGGCCCCACACCCCGTCGGAATGCGCTCTGACACATCCCTCCGTTCGTCGGCACCCGACAAAAACGCTGGCAAACGGGCTCCCCGCGGACCCACCGCGGTGAACCGTCAGGTCGTCGCGACGGTCGAACACTTAGGTACGTGGACGGCGAAGGCGACGTGTGATAGTCGTCGCGACCGCCGACTTCGAGGTGTACCACGGAGTGGTCAACGAACTCCGGGACCGCGCCGTGGAGTTCACCACCATCGAACCCGGCGACGACTGGCCCGCACAGACGACGCTCGTCGTCGTCGCCGACGGCGAAGCCCACGCGACCCCCGAGGGCGTGCCCGTCGTGAGCGCCGATCCCGCCGACCCTCGCCGGGCGGTCGACGAAGTACTCGCAACCCTTCGCGGCGGGGGCGGTCGGACTATCGTCGGCGTCGACCCTGGCGAACGGCCGGGGATCGCCGTTTGCTCGGGTGAGACGGTCGTCGCCGTCTTCCACGTCCCACTGGCCGACGCGGCCGAGGTGGTCCGCGAGGAAGTCGACGACGCGGTCGACCCACTGGTCCGCGTCGGCGACGGCGCACGCCTCCAGAGTTCGAAGATCATCGACGACCTGGAAGACGTACCGGTCGAACTCGTCGACGAGACCGGAACCACGCCCTATCTCGGCACCGGTGCGCGCGGCATGGGCGACGTGGTCGCTGCGGTCAACATCGCGCGACTGGAGGGCGAGCGCGTCGACTCGCGGCCGGTGAACCCGACCCCCGGCGAACTCCAGCGCATCAAGGACCGCTCGCGCGAGGAGAGCGAGACGAACCGCGCCATCGACGAACATCTCGCCCGCCGCGTCGCCGCCGGCGAGCTGACCATCGACGAGGCGCTGGCCGAACACCGCGAGGAGTGAGATCGCTGGCGGGCCTGATAGTGATTATCGTAGATCATTTCCGGATCGCGCCGACCACGTCGTCGGCGCGTACCGGTACATCGCTACAATAAGCACTACCAGCCGTCGTCGAACGCGTCCGCGACGGTCGAGGGACGGAAGCCGACCAGCGACTCGAACCGGTTCGAGGCGAGCGACCGGTCGGGCGCCAGCGTCGGGTCGTCGGGCATCGGTTCGGACTCCACGAGCGAGGCGTCGTAGCCCAGCGCGGTCATCGCCTCGCGATGGAACTCGCAGACGCTGATCCGGGGCGCGGGCGCGTGGACGACGCCCCCGGCATCGGACTCGACCAGCGCCCGCACCGCCCACGCGGCCTCCCGCACGTGGACCGGACTCTTGTACATATCCTCGAAGTAACAGACGGACTCGCCGGCCGCCACCGCCTCGCGCGTGAAGGCCAGCCGACGGTCGAGATTCTCCCTGTCGACGCCGAACAGGTAGCTCGTCCGGAGGATCACGGACCCGTCCACGCGCTCGCTGACGAGGTCCTCGACCGTCGCCAGTCGGCGACCGTAGGCGTCGCGCGGCGAGCGCTCGGCGTCTTCGGTGTACCGTCCCTGCGTCCCGTCGAAGACGGCCGCGCTGGAGACGTAGACCAGGCGGCGGTCGCGACAGGCCTCGACGAACCGCTCGGCGGCGCGCTCGAAGGAGGGGCCCGCGGACGTCTCGCCGGTGTCGGCCTCGCCGCCGTACTCGACGGCCGCGGCGAAGACCACCGCGTCGGCGTCGCAGTCGGTGACGTGTGTGCGGAGGTCGTCGGTCCAGAAGTCGAACTGGACGGTCTCGTCCGGCAGGTGGCGCCCGTCGTCGGAACCACCGGCGCCCCCGTCGCGACTGTCCCCGACAGCCGCGGGCGGCGTCGAACAGTAGGTCCCGACCACAGTCCAGCCGTCGGCCCGGAGTCGCCGGACGACGGCGCGGCCGAGGAACCCGCTCGCGCCGACGACCAGCGCCGTTCCGCTCACACTATCACTCGCGCTCCGCGACGGACTCCTCGGCCAGTCGGCGCACCTCGCGTACCGGCCGGTCGGTCTCCGCGGCCACGGCGGCCGCGTCGTCGTACTCTGCGCTCACGTCGAAGGTTTCGTCGGCGTCGTCGGTCCCGACTTTCACGTCGACCTCGTAGGTCTCGCCGTCGACCTCGACGGACACTCGCCTGATCTCGCGGGCGGCGACCCAGCGGTGGCCGGCGCCGTGTTCGCGGACGCCGAGCGTCCCCGTCTCCCTCGCGAGTCGCCGGGCAACACGGTCGGCGTCCTCGGGTTTGACGACCACCTTCACGAGGTGGCCCGGCCGGGACTTCTTCATCGTCGCCGGGAGCACGGACACGTCGCGCGCGCCGACCTCGGCGAGCGACTCCTGGAGGCCGCCCAGCACCTCGGGGGTCACGTCGTCGACGTTCGTCTCCAGGACGGTTATCTCGTCGTGAGCCAGTCCGCCCGCGCTCTCGCCGACGATGGCGCGGAGGACGTTCGGGTGGTCCGGGAGGTCGTAGCCGCCGGCGCCGTACCCCGACCCGGTGACACGGAGCGTCGGGAGGCGGTCGACGCCCTCGGCGAAGTGCGTCATGATCGCGGCGCCGGTCGGCGTGAGCAGTTCTCTCTGGACCGGGCCGCCCCGCAGCGACCAGTCGGCCCGTTCGGCGATTTCGACCACCGCGGGCGCGGGGACCGGGTAGGTCCCGTGGCTCATCGACACCTCGCCGCCGCCTGTCGAAAGCGGTGTGGTCACGACGCGCTCGACGTCGAGATCCTCGAGGAGGAGCGCGGCGCCCACCACGTCGGCGATGGCGTCGTCCGCGCCCACCTCGTGAAAATGCGTGGAGTCGAGGTCCGTCCCGTGGACGCTCGCCTCGGCCTCGCCGAGGATTTCGAACACCGCCAGCGCGTCGCGCTCGACCGCGGCGGGCAGATCCATCGACGCGACCAGTTCGACCACCTCGGCGTAGGTCCGCTGCGGACCGTGACCCTCGGCGTGGTCGTGGTCGTGATCGTGGCCGTGACTGTCGTGATGGTCGTCGTGGTCGTGGCCGTCACGATCATGGCTGTGGTCGTGGTGATCGTGACTGTCATGGCCGTGGTCGTCGTCTTCGGAATCCGTGGATCCATCCGCCGATTCGCCCCCCACGTGGCGGACCGTGACGCTGGTCGCGGCGATGCCGTTTTTTGTGACGCTCTCGACGTCGTATCGGACCGGCAGGCGGTTTTCGACCGAATCGAGGCGGTCGCGGTCGGCGCCGGCCGCCAGCAGCGCCCCTAGTATCATGTCGCCGCTGGCGCCCATCCGGCCGTCGAACGCGAGGGTTCGCATACCCGAACCGGGGTCGCGCGGCGGCAAAAAGCGTCCGGTCGCCTGGATCGCCACAAGGCACTTCCCGATCCCTCCATCCAGTGACAGTATGCGCCGCCGACAGTTCCTCGCGTCGGTTCCCCTCGCGGCCGGACTGGCGGGCTGTGGACAGTTATCGGGCCCGTCCTCCGAGACGCCACAGGACTCCGTCGGGTCCGAAACGCCCGACGTGTCGACGGGGAGCCAGACGCTCGCGACCGGCGCTGGCGACGGTCCTCGATCCCCGCGGACGGCGACCCCGGTCTCGGAGACCGCGGCCGTCGTCAGACCTGCCTACAGACATCGGTTCTCCGCCGACGCGTTTCGCTTCGTGCGACCCGACCGGGCGCAGTTCCTGTTCGCCAGCGTGCCGGCGGCGTCGACGGACCAGTACCCGTCCTCGTTCGAGTTGGCCGTCGGCGACCGGCGGTTCGAGGTGGCCGATATCGACAGTGGACCGCCGCACATGCTTCGAATGGAAGAACTGCACACGGTCAGGGAGCCGTCGGGCTGGGTCGGGTTCGACGTGCCGCGCGTCGAGGCCGACGAGGCGACGCTCGTGGGTCCGAACCACGAGTACCGGCTTCCCCCGGAAGCCGTCGCGGATCTGTCCGGCGTTCCCGATCTGGTCGTCGAATCGGTGTCGGCGCCCGACCGCGTGGCCTCTGACGGAGCGGCGCGAGTCGAGGTGACCGTCCGGAACGCGGGAGACCGGCGAGGGGTCTTCCTCGGCGGGTTCCAGCGGGGCGGTGTGCCGAGCCTGCTGGCGGTCGAGGTCGATCCCGGCGAAACCGGACTGGCGGTGAGAACGTTCGAGCCGTACGAATCGGGACGGATCGCGCTCGAATTCAGACACCCGCGCGGTCGCCGGGACATCGAAATCGATGTCGTCGGGACTGACACGCCATAGCGGCCGCTCCGTCGGAGCCGGAACGGGTTCGAGAATCGGCCGTGGTTCAGGAGTCGTCGAAGGGGGGCGTTCCGTCGTCGCCTGACGCGTCGTCGCTGGGTGCGTCGGAACTCGGGTCGAAGTCGGTGAGCGGGTCGTCCGACGACCAGAGGACGTCGACCACGGCGTCGATCCGGTCGGCGAGCACGATCAGCGAGAAGGCGGCGACGCCGAGGCCGACGGTTGCGAGGTCCATACAGGAGATTCGTCCCGCGGCCGTATGTATCTACTGGCGATGCCAAACCGCCGGTAGCAAAAAGCATATCCGCGGGGGTACCCGAGTCAGTGACAACCTCTCACTATGAACGAAGTCCAACTCGAAGTGGCGAAAGCGTACCCGAACGACTCGGGGCGCGGCATCGCCCGCCTGGACCCGGACACGCTCCTCCACCTCAAGCTCTCTCCGGGAGACATCATCGAGATCGAGGGTGCGGACACGACCGCGGCGAAGGTCTGGCGCGCCGACCGCCAGGACTGGAACACCGACACCGTGCGCATCGACGGGTTCACCCGCCAGAACGCCGACGTGGGTATCGGCGAACGCGTCGAGATCCGCAAGGCCGAAGCCGAGAAGGCCGACTCGCTCGTGCTCGCGCCGCCCGAGGAAGCGTCCGTGCAGTTCGGCTCCGACGCGGCGGGGATGGTCAAACGACAGATCCTCAAGCGACCGGTCGTCGAGCGCGACATCGTCCCCGTCATGAGCTCGACGAACCACCCGTTCATGCGCTCGCCCGGGCAAGCGATCCCGCTCATCGCCGTCGAGACCGAACCCGAGGGTGTGGTCCTCATCACCGAGGACACCGACGTCGAGTTGCGCGAGGAACCGATCTCCGGGTTCGAGAAGACCGGCGGCGGCATCACCTACGAGGACATCGGCGGTCTGCAAAACGAGATCCAGCGCGTCCGGGAGATGGTCGAACTCCCGATGAAACACCCCCAGATCTTCAAGAAACTCGGCATCGAGCCGCCACAGGGGGTCCTGCTCCACGGCCCGCCGGGCACCGGGAAAACGCTGCTCGCCAAGGCCGTCGCCAACGAAACCTCGGCCAGTTTCTTCTCTATCGCTGGCCCGGAGATCATCTCGAAGTACTACGGTGAGTCCGAACAGCAGTTACGCGAGATCTTCGAGGACGCGAGCGAGGAGTCGCCCTCGATCATCTTCATCGACGAACTCGACTCCATCGCGCCCAAGCGCGAGGACGTGACCGGCGAGGTCGAACGCCGCGTCGTCGCGCAACTGCTGACGATGATGGACGGCCTCGAATCGCGCGGGCAGGTCATCGTCATCGCCGCCACCAATCGGGTCGATTCGGTCGACCCGGCCCTGCGGCGGCCCGGTCGGTTCGACCGGGAGATCGAGATCGGCGTCCCCGACGAGGTGGGTCGCGAGGAGATCCTCCAGATCCACACCCGCGGGATGCCGCTGTCGGACGACGTGGCGCTCGGTCGCCTCGCGAGCGAGACCCACGGCTTCGTCGGCGCGGACATCGAGAGCCTGACGAAGGAGGCGGCGATGAAGGCGCTGCGGCGCTACCTCCCCGAGATCGACTTAGACGAGGAGGACATCCCGCCGAGTCTGATCGACCGGATGATCATCAAACGCGACGACTTCCGCGGGGCACTGAACGAGGTGAGTCCGAGCGCGATGCGGGAGGTGCTCGTCGAACTCCCGAAGGTCTCGTGGGACGACGTGGGCGGCCTGGAGGACGCCAAGAGCAACGTCCAGGAGTCCGTCGAGTGGCCGCTGAACCAGCCCGAGAAGTTCACCAGAATGGGTATCAACCCGCCGTCGGGGGTCCTGCTGTACGGCCCGCCCGGTACCGGGAAGACGCTGATGGCGAAAGCCGTCGCCAACGAGACGGACGCGAACTTCATCTCGGTGCGCGGGCCGCAACTGCTCTCGAAGTGGGTCGGCGAGTCGGAGAAGGCCATCAGGCAGACCTTCCGGAAGGCCAAGCAGGTGTCGCCGACGGTCATCTTCTTCGACGAACTCGACTCGCTGGCGCCCGGTCGAGGTGGCGACGTCGGTTCGAACGTCTCCGAGCGCGTCGTCAACCAGCTGCTGACCGAACTCGACGGGCTGGAGGACATGGAGAACGTGATGGTCATCGGCGCGACCAACCGCCCGGACATGATCGACCCCGCCCTGATCCGCTCGGGCCGGTTCGACAGGCTCGTGATGATCGGCGAGCCCGACACCGAGGGTCGCGAGCAGATCCTCAAGATCCACACCGACGACTCGCCGCTGGGCGCGGACGTGAGCCTCCGCGAGCTGGCCGAGATAACGGACGGTTACGTCGGCTCGGACCTCGAGTCCATCGCTCGCGAGGCAGCCATCGAGGCGCTTCGCGAGGACGAGGACGCCGAGATCGTCGAGATGAGTCACTTCCGGCAGGCGATGGACAACGTCCGCCCGACCATCACCGACGACATCCGCGACTACTACGAGCAGATGGAAGACGAGTTCAAATCGGGCGGCCCCGACCGCCAGGACCGCCGTTCGGGCGGCCGCATCGGCTTCCAGTAGCTCCGCAGTCGACATCCCGCTGTTTTTTGTGCCGCCGTTCGTCGCAACCGTCCGTCCGGTGTCGACCGTCGCTGTGACGCCGGTTTCCGAGTTTGAAACGGTTCCCCGAATTATAAGAACGACCTCCGAGAAATCGCGAACGAGACGGAATGATACGCAACGCCCTCCAGGCAGCGACTGACTTCGTCGCGAACCACAACCGCATCACGCTGCTCGTGATGGCGGTCGTTTCGGCGGCGGTGCTCGCGGGGATTCCGATGCTCGACACCGGGAGCCAGGCGGGCGCCGACCCGGACTCGTTCGACCACATCGAACGCGTCCAGAAGATGAACTACGTCGACGCACAGTACACGACGAACGAGACAGACACCAACCGCACTGTGCAAGCGGTGTACGTGTGGAAAGAGGACGGTAACGCCCTCTCTCGAACGGCGTTGATCGAGGAGTTACAGTTGCAACAGGCGCTCTCCGAGAGCGACGCCGTCCGGTCGGCCCTCCACGAGGACGGGATCGTCGGCCTGTCGAACCTGGTGGCGACGCGAGTCGCCGACGGGTCTAACCCGGACCTGGCCGCGCAGATCGAGGCCCTCGACGGCGCGAGCGACGCGGCGGTCGCCGATGCGGTCGAGACGACCCTCGCCGAGGACCCCAGGGCCGCGCGATTCCTCCCGCCCGAGTCACAGTCGGGCGCGACGAGTTCAGAGGACCGGCGACTCGTCGTCACGCTCGACGTCGATCCGGGATCCGATGCTTACGCCGACGCCTCGGAGGCCATCGACGACGCGACCGACGAGCGCTCGGAGGCCGGCTTCTTCGCCGTCAACCAGCACGCCTTCACCGAGTACAACCAGCACTTCTTCGGCGAGATGGCCCAGCTCGTCCTCCCGGTCGCGCTGTTGGTCATCCTCGTCGTGCTCGCCTTCTCCTATCGCGACCTGGTCGACATCGTCGTCGGGATGACCGGCGTCGGCCTCTCGGTCGCCTGGATGTTCGGCATCATGGGCTGGCTCGGCGTCAGCGCCGGCTTCATCAGCATCATCCCGGCTGTGCTCATTACGGGCCTGAGCATCGACTTCGGCTTTCACGTGTTCAACCGCTACCGCGAACAGCGCGGACCCGACGAGGGGATCCGCGAGCCGATGAGCCGCGGGACGCGCCTGGTCGCGACGGCGCTCGTGCTGGTCACGCTGACGGCCGCGATCGGGTTCCTCTCGAACCTGACGAACCCGCTACCTGTGATCCGCGACCTGGGCGTGAGCATCACGCTCGGGGTGGTGTCGGCGTTCGTCATCTTCCTGACCGTCGTACCGGCGATGAAAGTCGGCATCGACGGTCTCCTCGAACGGTTCGGCTTCGACCGGCGGAAACTCGCGCTCGGGCGCGGGCGGTACCTCGCGCCGGCGCTGCGGTCGACGGTCACTCTGGCCCGGCGGGCCGCGCCGGCAGTGCTCGTGCTGGCGGTGCTCGTCAGCGCGGCCGGCGGCCTCGCGTGGGCGGAGCTCGACAGAGAAGAGTTCGAGCAGGACATCGGCGAGGTCGCCGAGTGGAAACAACAGCTCCCCGGCCCGCTCGGCTGGGAAGTCGACCCCTGGGTCGAGCGCTACGAGCGAACGTCGATATACCAGCCCGCCGGCGAGTCCGACGCGATACAGGAGCGGATACTCGTCGAGGGCGAGATGACACGCGAGAACACGCTGGTGGATATCCAGAGCGGGATCGAGCGGATCCGGACAGAGGACGAGTCGCTGATCGTCTCGACCGAGGGTGGCCCGCAGATCCAGTCGCCGACGACCGTCATGCAGGCCGTCGCGCGGCAAAACGAGTCGTTCGCGGCCGTGCTCGAAAACCACGACGAGAACGGTGACGGGGTCCCGGACACCGACCTCGAAGCGGTGTACGACGCTTTCTACGCGGCCGACGCGGACGCCGCGAGTCGCGTCCTCGAACGCACGAACGGCGAGTACAGGTCGGCGCTGGTGACGCTGCCGCTCGACACCGAGTGGACCGAACGCTCACAGACGGTCGCGACGCTCGAGACGGGCGAGACGGAGATGGAGCGCAACGGGCTGACGGTGACTCTCGTCGGGTCGTTCTCGGTCAACGAGGTGGTACTCGCCGACCTCATCGACGGCATCCTAGAGACGATGATCGTCGCGCTGACCGCAATCGTCCTCGTCCTGGCAGTCGTGTTCAGGGTGATGCACGGGAGCGCGACGCTGGGGGCGGTCGTCGCCATTCCGATCGCGCTGGTCGTCGGACTGGTCGTGGGCGCGATGTACCTGCTCGAACTCCCCCTGAACCTCCTGACCGCGCTGTTGATGAGTCTCGTCATCGGGCTGGGCGTGGACTACAACATCCACATCGGCGACCGGTTCGCCGACGAACTCCGGGAGGGGAAGCCGACGTTCGAGGCGCTCGAGGCCGCCGTCGCCGGGACCGGCGGCGCGCTCCTTGGCAGCACGCTCACTTCGGCCGGCGCGTTCAGCGCCCTGCTCCTCGTCCCTGTCTCGCAGTTCCGCGGCTTCGCGACGATCGTCGTCGTCGCCTTGCTCATCGCCTTCCTCGTGAGCGTCGTCGTCCTCCCCAGCGCGCTCGTCCTCTGGACGCGCTATCTCCCCGGGTCCGAGGCGACCCAGCCCTCGGACGCCGCCGTCGCACAGGACTGAGCGCCCCCCCCGGCTTACCGCTACAGCGTCAAGACGCCCTTGACCGTCTCGGCCTCGGTCGCGCGCTGGAAGGCGTCGTCCACGTCGCGCAGACCCATTTCGAAGTCGACGAACCCCTCCACATCGACACGCTCGTCGGCGAGCAGGTCGATGGCCGTCGGGTAAGTGTTGGCGTAGCGGAAGGATGTGTGGATGTCGACTTCCTGGTGGATCAACTCGACCACGTCGAGCGGGACGGGTTCGTCGTCGCCGAGACCGACGAGGACGACTGTCCCACCGTGGCGAACCGCTTCGGTCGTGGCACGGACCGCCGGATCGGCCCCCGACGCCTCGACGACCACGTCGGTGCCCCGGCCGTTCGTATAGTCGTCGACGGCGTCGACCAGCGACTCCTCACTCACGTCGACGGTCCGGTCGGCGCCGCGCGCAGCGGCCAGGTCGAGTTTCGATCCGACCACGTCGGAGATGACCACGTCCGTCGCGCCGGCGGCGCGGACCGCCTCCATCACGCAGAGTCCGATCGGTCCCGCGCCCGTGACGAGGACCGTGTCACCGGTGGAGACGTCCCCGCGACGGGCGACGTGGATCCCCACCGAGAGGGGTTCACAGAGCGCGCCCTCCCGCGTCGACACCTCCTCGGGCAGGCGGTAGACGAAGTCGGCGGGCCAGGCGACGTACTCGGCGAACGCGCCGTCGTGGGGCGGCGTCGCCATGAACGTCACGTCGGGACAGAGGTGGTACTCCCCGCGCTTGCAGTGGTCGCATCGCCGGCAGGGGACACCGGGTTCGATGGCTACGCGGTCGCCAGCCGCGAGGCCTGAGACGTCGGCGCCGACCGCGGCGACCTCGCCGGCGCTCTCGTGGCCGAGGACGAGCGGGTCCTCGACGACGTGCTCGCCGATGCGCCCGTGTTCGTAGTAGTGGACGTCGGACCCGCAGATGCCGACCTCGCGGATCCGCACGAGCACCTCGTCGGCCGCCGGCTCGGGACGCGGGCGCTCCTCGATGGCGAACTCGCCCGGTTCGGTGAGAACTGCGACTCGCATACGAGCACTGACGGGCGAGCGGGACTTAACAGCGGGCTTCGCGGAAGCTGTGGCGCCGCGGTCTGGCGCGGCGGTTGCGGTACTGACGCGGCGGTTGCGGTACTGACGCGGCAGCTCGTCACAGTAGTAGCGCGGAGACGGCAGGCGTCCGCGCGCGGAGCGCGCGGTTCACCGGACGGGAGGGAGCGCAGCGACCGGGTCGTCCGGTTTTTTGGTCCAGCTTTTTCGAGGAGCGGTACCCGCTGCGCCCGCAGGGCGCGAGGATACCCGACGACGAAAAAGGTGGTTTAGAGTTCGCCGAGCTTTCGCAGCAACTGGCCGCGGTACTCCTCGTCGGCGCGGACGCCCTTCATTTCGAGGACGTTGCGCTGGAGTTTGTCGGAGGCGACGCGGAAGGCGCTGTCCGCGCCGTAACCCTCGCCGGATCCGGCGGCCTGGCCCTTGTTGGTGCGCAGTCGGATCTGACACTGGATCAGCGGCGTGCCACGGAGCTTCTCCTTGTGCTCGTGGAAGCGGACGTGAGCGTGCTGGACCTGCATCTGCTGGTACTTGTCAGCGACCTTCTCGATGCGCTGGCGGATGTCCTCGCGCGAGATCGTGTCGAGGAGGGTGATGTTGGTGATCTGGACGTCCATGTGTTCCTCCTCGGTGAACGTGAGCGCGCGGAGGACGTCGGTTTTGGTGATGATGCCGGCGACGGTGCGGTCGTCGTCCTCGGGGGTGACGACGAGGCCGGCGTAGTCGTGTTCGAGCATGCGTTCGACGGCGTCGCGCACCGATTCGGCGGGGTGGGTCGTGGCCACAGGGCTGTTCATCTCGTCGTAGACCGGCAGGTCGAGCACGCGCTCGATGTCGCCGCGACGCTCGCCGCGGGTGGCCTTGTCCATGTCGCGGACGACGATGTCGACGATGTCGTGGCGGGTGACCATGCCCGTGAGCAGACCGTCCTCGTCGAGGACGGGGAGGCGTGAGATGCCGTGCTCGCGCAGGAGGTTGATCGCCTGCCCGACGTTGGTGTCCTCGGTGACGGTGACGACGTCGTCGGTGTAGATCTGGTCGACGGTGAGCGCGTCGAGGTGTTCGAGGACGGCCTGGAGGATCGCGTCTTCGGTGACGATCCCCCAGAGCTTGCCCGCCTCGAAGACGGGGGCGACCTTCGTGCCGCCCTCGACGAGGACGCGCGCCACTTCCCGGACGTCGTCGGTGCGTTCGACCTTCGGGCCCGACTGCACGACGGCGCCGGCTTTGGCGTCGTCCTCGATGTGAGACTGCACCAGCTGTTTCTGGGTGATCACGCCCTCGTACTCGCCGTCGTCGGTCACGAGAAGTCCTTTGGGGTTCTCCCGCTCGAACCGTGAGCGGATCTTTCCGAGGCGTTCATCAACGTCGACGGCTACGTACTCGCTGGTGGCGATATCGGCGATATCCATCTGGATCTCCCGTTTTGAAGGTTCGACGCGAGGCATAATCAAAGTTGGCGAACAGTCTCACTGGACGGGATTTCCTCCCGAGCCACGGCCGACGCCCCACCCCCGTAGCCACACCGGCGGTACTGTCTTGGCCGCCCGGTCCCTACGAGCGCCCGTGCTGCCCGATATCACCGTCTTCGGCGAGTATACGTATCTCGTGACCGAGGTCATGTGGGGAGCGGTCGCGGTCGCGCTGCTCTCTTACGCCGGTGCCTTTCGCGCGGCCGCCCGTACCGTCGCCGTCCTCTACCCCTTCGCGTTCGTCTGGGACTGGTACACCCTCGAAGTCGGCGTCTTCGCCATCCCGATGCGGACCGGCTACGAGTTCCTCGGCATCCCCGTCGAAGAGCACATCTTCATGCTCGTCGTCCCCGCGATGGTCGTCGGCGCCCACGAGAGCCTGCGAAAGCGGTTCGGCCCCGCCGACGGCGCTGCGCCAGAGCGCGAGTGAACTATATAGATTTGTGTGAGATAACGTATCGATCGAAGGAAATTATTAGTCGAGTGCGAGCGAGCCCTCGAACGAGCGCCATGGTCACAGACCCCTCATCGCGGCGCGTGGAACTGTTCGTGCGGTCACTCTCACCGGCCCCAGCGCGGAGTCCGGTCGACGACCATCTCCGACGGCTCCGTGCGCTCGCGGCGGACGGGTCCGTCGCGGACCTGTCGGTGGACGTGTGGGGCCGAGAAGTCGGGCTCTCGACGACTGCCGCCCGGACGGACGCCGGGGTCCACGTCCTCGACCGCGTCGCCGCGTTCAGAGCCTGGGCCGAGCGGCGGGACGTCTCGCTGGACCTCTTTTTCGAGACGCGCGCGGTCGGCGCCGGACTCACGGGCGAACCCCACACCGCTCTGGTATTGCCCGTCTGCTGTCTCGCCGAGTACGACGACGACGGCCTCGTCCACGTCGCGCCGTACGCCACCGAGACGGCGGTTCACTCGGTCTCCGACCGGATCCGGGCGCTGGAGCGGGAGTCCGAGGGCACGGAGCGCCGCGACGGACGAGACACCGCGCGCGCCGGCGCCGAACCGCGCGCGGACGCTCCGCGACCGGTCGGGACGGTCGCCGAAAGCGTCGCCACGACCGAAGAGCGCTCGCCCGACCCCGCAGACGATGGCCCGCCGGCAGTCGGTCGGTAGGCGACAGATACCCCTTCGGACTCCCCCTCGTTCCGCGGGCATCGACCGACTCGGGCGCAATCGCCGCGCCCGAACGATTCGCCGACTTCGACGATAGTCGAAGATTACTACGGTGTTAATCGAATCGTACTATTTCCGCTCGGGTCGAAGGACGATCCAACCAGAAGTTAACGTTCGTTCAACTTACCCCCTGTAGAGGTGGTGTGGCAAACACAAACACGGGCCAGAAACGGACATGAGGGGAAGATTTTTTACCTAGCCAGTCGCGCTATCGGGTACGATGACGGGGACACAGCCGCGGATCGAACTGTACGTTCGGTCGCTCCTGCCCGACGGGGCAGGGCACCGACAGGAAGCGGTCATCGAACAGCTCCAGCGCCTCGACGCCGAAGACGAGATCGCCGACTTCTCGGTGATCGTCTGGGGCAAGCAGATCGCCCACGAGTCAGCGGGCTCGCGCACCGAGGAGGGCGAGTACATCCTCAACCGCGTCGCCGAGTTCAAGCAGTGGGCCCTCTCGAACAACGTCTCGCTCGAATCGTTCTACCAGACCCACGAGGTCGAAAACGACGCGACCGACGAGGCGTTCAACGCGATGGTCCTGCCCGTGATGGGCCTGGCCGAGTACGTCGACGGCGAACTCCGCCACGTCGCCCCCTGCACGGACGGCGACGCCGTCCACACCATCACCGACCGTCTCGACAGGCTGGAACGCGGCGAGCCGGCCGCCATCGAACAGAACAACAACGTCTCGATCCTCTCGGACTGAGCCACCGGCTCGGTCCCCCCGTCACTTCGCTTTCGCAGACCGGCTGGTACGGCCTCACGTGGCAAGCCCATCGAGAGCGCGCTCGGCCAATAGCCCGTCGAGAGCGCGCGGCCGCGAATCGAGGGTTCTCTCGTACGAACGCAACAGAGTTCCGCGTGCGAACTCAGCAGACGAAGTACGTGACCGAGAGACCGCCGTCCGGGAGCGCGTGGACGTCGATGCCGAGACTGGACCCCTCGGGGGGCGAGTCACCGACGAGTCGCTCCGCGACCGCTCGTTCGCTCTCGAACGCAGAGAGGCCGCCGTCCCGGAACACGTCGAACGGGAGATACCCCGGCTGTGATCCGCAGGCGTCACCGATCGCCTCCCGCAGTCGTTCGTCGTTCGGGACCGACCCGTCGCCGTACGCCGCTTTCACCCGGCGCTGGTTGTAGAACCGCGCCACGTCGTCGAGGCGGTCGTTGCGGGTCAGCTGTGTGTCCTGTGTCAGTTGCTCGTTCGCGACCACGACGTACTGCTCTTCGACCTCCGCCAGCGACAGCCCCTCGGCAGTCGTCGCGTTCCCCGGAACGTTCGAGACGGCGAGCGAGTCGCCGCCCATCCCCGGCAGCGAGATTACACCGAGCAGTCCCAGGAGGAGGGCCCCGCCGGCGACGACGGCAAAGACGATGGCCACGAGGTAGATCGGTTCGAGGACGTCGAAGTAGGAGGTGCCGCCGAGTTCCTCGGCGAACTCGTCGTCGTCCGGGATCCGCCGTTCGAGGCTGGCGTGGCCACACCTGCTACACGGCGGTGAGTTCTTCTGGTGCTGGCGCCCGCACTCCGGACAGACCCACACCGGTTCGCGGTCGTGGTCCGTGCTCTCGGGCGCGACCGGAACGACCGCTTTCTCGAACTTGTGGTGGCCGCAGTTGTCACACGGCGGGTCGTTGCGGTCGTGGGGCTTCTCGCACCACGCGCAGATCCACTTGCCCGAACTGGGGGCGTCCGCTCCGTCGGTCTCCGGGTCTGGTCCGTCCTCGCTCATCGCTCAGAGTCTGACGGGCACGTCCCGCTCGGCGAGGTACTCCTTGACCTCGCGGATCGAGTACTCGTCGAAGTGGAAGATGGAAGCCGCAAGCGCGGCGTCGGCGCCCGCGTCAGTGAACACCTCGTAGGCGTCTTCCGGGCCGCCACAGCCGGAGGAGGCGATGACCGGCGTCGAGACGGCGTCACACACTGCCCGCGTGAGCGGGATGTCGTAGCCGTCTTTCGTCCCGTCGGCGTCGATGGAGTTGACGAACAGCTCGCCCGCGCCGCGCTGTTCGGCCTCTTCGGCCCACGAGATCACGTCAACGCCTGTGCCCTCGCGGCCGCCCTTGACCGTGCACTCGAACCAGCAGGATTCACCGTCGACTTCGGCGTAGTGTTCGCCCTGTTCGTCGAAGCGGCGGCGCGCGTCGACGCTGATGACGATGCACTGGTTGCCAAAGGAGCGGGCGCCTTCGGTGATGAGTTCCGGCCGTTCGAGCGCGCCGGTGTTGATCGACACTTTGTCGGCGCCGGCCCGCAGCGTCTCTTTGACGTCCTCGCGGGTGCGGATCCCGCCGCCCACTGTCAGGGGGATGAAAACCTCGTCGGCAACCTGCGAGACGGTGTCGAGCATCGTCTCGCGGCCCTCGGCGGAGGCGGTGATGTCGAGGAAGACGAACTCGTCGGCGCCGGCCTCGTTGTACTTCTTGGCCATCTCGACGGGGTCGCCCGTGTACGCGAGGTCCTCGAAGTTGACCCCGGTGTAGACGGCGGCGTTGCCCTCGTCGTCCAGGTCTACGTCGATACAGGGAATGATCCGTTTCGTGAGCATGCCGGCGTCTCTTACCCGAGGTAGGCGCCGCGCGCGTAATCATTCCTCCGGTCGTGCGATCGAACGAAATCGCTGACTCGATAACCGTCGCTCGGACTTCCGGCGTCTTCGAGCGAGCGAGCGCTTTCGCGGATCGTGCGAACCGTTTCATACGGGACGTACCTACGGCAAGAACCGCGACCGCCAACAGCCTGAAAGCTTCTGCGGGATTGCTATCGACTGCTCTGTTGAATCCGACGACGGCGACAGGATAGCGTCGCTCTGAAGGTGAGAGCGAAGCGGAAGAAGTGAATGTACCAATGCCACTCTTCCGCTTCGTTAAACAAGCCGCATCGCTCGCTCAAAAGCGCTGTGCTGCCAGCCCCACGGCGGTGGTGAGCGACCCGGCTGGCAATGGATTTGCTGGCTGGAAGCATCTCACGCTGCATTTTCTTCGGGTCCACATGGACGCCACTTACCGCGAGATCGTCGATTGGGCCAGCGAGCTGGATCGGGTTCGCGCCCTCTTGCAGTTAGCCCGTACCGAGTTTCCGGCACCCTCGACGCTGTGGCGGTCGTTCGAGCGGGTGCCCACCCGTGTCTGGCGCCAACTGCTCGACCGCTCAGCAGCAGCCTGCGATCCCGGCGAGCATGGCGCTGTGGATGCCACGTTTTTCGACCGCCAGGCAGCATCCAGTCACTACGTAGACCGGTCGGATCGCCACATACGGACGCTGAAAACGACGGCCCTGGTCGATACAGAGTCGTGTGCTGTCCTCGACCTGCACTGTTCGGCACACTGGCCCCACGATACACAGGTGGGCCGTCAGGTGGCGCTGCGCAACACCGACGAGATCGAAAGTCTCGCCGGTGACAAAGGCTACGACGACCAATCACTGCGGGACGCCCTCCGCTCAGAAGGCGTCCGGCCGCTGATCAAACACCGGCTGTTCGCTGCCTACGACCACGCCCACAACGCACGGTTGGACAGCGAGAAGTACGGGCAGCGCTGGATGGCCGAGACTGCGTTCTCGGCCATCAAACGCCGATACGGGTCCGCTGTCGGGTCAAGCGCCTGGTACCGTCAGTTCCGTGAACTCGTGCTCACTGCCGCCGTCTACAACCTCGAACAAGCTATGAAGCAGTGATCGCTACGCCTTCCCTGGATTCAACAAGGCACTATCGACCGCCACCGCCAGCAGCGTGAAAGCCCCCGGCCGCTCGTCGCCGCCGCGACTCGCTGCGCTCCTCGTCGCTCGTTGCTCGCGGCAGAGCCGCTCGCATTCGAGGCGCTTCGCGCCTCGCACCCTCACTCCTGCGGTGCTTGCTTCGCCGGGGCGGCGACGAGCGACCGGCCCCTTTTATTCCCACCCGCTCAGACTGTCCGACCAGCCGATCCGGGCGGGAATGAAAGGGGCGACGCGTTCGACCCGTCCCGGACGACGCAGGCACCGCAGACGCTCCCCTAGTGAGCGAAGCGAACGAAGGGAGTGGCGAGGAGCGCAGCGAGGCCCGGACGGTCGAACGCGTCGGGGCTTTCACGCTGTTGGCGGTAGTGGTGTCAGCAGTTGATAGCGGGGCTTTTACGCTGTTTGCGGTAGTGGTGTCAGCAGTTGATAGCGGGGCTTCACGCTGTTGGCGGTGATGGTGTCAGCGGTTCTTGGCGGGGCTCTCAGGCTGTTTGCGGTTGCTGTCTCGATCGGGTCACTCCCACTGAGACGGACCGGAACTCGATCACCGCCGTCAAATCCACCACGTACTACCGATCGGGGAGAGACCGTCGGGTGACACAGGTATTTTATTCACGCATGGTGAATCGCGGCTATGCGAGAGGTGTCTCTGGCTGGTGACTGGGAGTTCCGCGAGACAGATGGCGGCCGGTGGCTCGACGGCACGGTGCCGGGCGGCGTCTACACGGACCTGCTGAACGAGGGAGAGATCCCCGACCCGTTCGTCGAGGACAACGAACTCGACGTCCAGTGGGTGGGGAAGACCGACTGGACCTACCGCCGGACCGTCGACGTCGACGCGGACCTGCTCGACCACGACCGCGTCGTCCTCCAGTGCGAGGGACTCGACACGGTCGCGACGGTGTCGGTCAACGGGCAGGAGGTCGGCTCGTCGGTCAACATGCACGTCGGCCACGAGTTCGACGTGAGCGACGCGCTCGAACCGGGCGAAAACGAGGTCGTCGTCGAGTTCCGCTCACCCGTCGAGTACGGCATCGAGCAGTCCGAAGCGTACCCGTACGAGGTACCCTGCATCCGCTACCCCGTCGACCAGCCCGGCCGACCATTCATCCGGAAAGCGCAGTGTCACTACGGCTGGGACTGGGGCCCCTGCCTCCCGACAGTGGGGATCTACCGCGACATCTCCATCGTCGCCTACTCCGAACCGCGGGTCCGCTACACGAAGACCGAACAGGACCACGAAGCGGTCGACGCCGATGCGGGCGGCGGCGACGCGGCCGACGGCGACGCGGAGGGCGCCGTCGACCTCACCGTCCGCACGGGCGTCGACGCGCCCGCAGCAGGCGAGTACGACCTGACCGTCTCGGTCGCCGACGCCGAGACCACCGAGACCGTCTCGCTCGAGGCGGGCGAACAGGAGGTCGAAACCACGGTCACTGTCGAGGATCCGGACCTCTGGTGGCCCAACGGCTACGGCGACCAGCCCCTCTACGACATGACCGTCGAGATCGCCGCCGAAAGCGGCGGCGTCGCCGGCACAGGGACCGAAGTCGCCGACTCCGTGACCGACCGAGTCGGCTTCCGCGACGTCGAACTCGTCGTCGAACCCGACGACGTCGGCACCTCTTTCTACTTCGAGGTCAACGGCACCGAAATCTTCGCGAAGGGGGCCAACACCATCCCGACGGCGCCGATGTACGGCGACGTGAGCGAGGCGCGCTACGACCACCTGCTGGAGAGCGCGGTCGACGCGAACATGAACATGCTGCGGGTCTGGGGCGGGGGCTACTACGAGTTCGACTACTTCTACGAGCGCTGCGACGAACTCGGCATCCTCGTCTGGCAGGACTTCATGTTCTCCTGCTCGCTCCATCCAGCCGACGACGTCTTCCTCGACACCGTCGAAGAGGAGGTCCGCCACCAGGTGCGCCGACTCGCCAATCACCCCTCCATCGCACTGTGGTGTGCCAACAACGAGAACGAGGAAGCCGCCCAGAACTGGTTCGTCGAACACGACCACCACGAGGACCACCTCGACGATTACAGCAAACTCTACGAGGAGACCGTCGGGCCGGCCTGTCGCGAGGAGGACCCCTCGCGAACGTACTGGCCCGGCTCCCCATCCAGCGGGCCCGACGAGATGGAGCCGTACGTCTTCGAGAAAGGCGACATCCACTACTGGGACGTCTGGCACGCGGGCCAGCCCTTCGAGGACTACTACACGACCGAACCGCGGTTCGTCTCCGAGTTCGGCTACCAGTCGTTCCCCTCGACGGACTCGCTGCGGACCGTCATCGACGAGGCGGACTTCAACCCCACCTCGCCGATGATGGAACACCACCAGCGCAACCCCGGCGGGAACACGACCATCCTCAAGCGGATGTCGAGTTACTTCCGGTTCCCCTTCGACTTCGAGGACTTCGTCTACGTCTCGCAACTGCTCCAGGCCGAGGCGATGTCGACGTCCATCGAGCACTGGCGCCGGCGCAAGCCGACGACGATGGGCGCGCTGTACTGGCAACTGAACGATCTGTGGCCCGTCGCCTCCTGGTCGTCCATCGAGTACGACGGCAAGTGGAAAGCCCAGCAGTACGCCGCCCGGCGACAGTTCGCGCCCGTGCTCGTCTCCTTTCACCCCACGTTCGAGGGGGAGGGCGGCGTCGAGAACGCACAGGCCGGCGAGGACGGCGAGTGGCCCGACGTCGTCGCCCAGACGCTCTGGATCACCAGCGACGTGACCGACCCGCTCGCGGGCGAGATAGACCTCGAGGTCGTCACCTTCGACGGCGAGACCGTGCTCGAAGAAACGGTCGACGTCGATATCGACGCCCAGGAGAGCGTCGAACTGCGGACGCTGGGACGCGAGGACCTGCCCGCCGACGTGGACCCGAGCGAAGTGATGATCCGGGCGACCTACGACGGGGAAGCAGAATCCTATCCCGCGACGGCCTTCTTCGAGAACTACAAGCGGCTCGACCTGCCCGACGCCGAGGTGTCGGTCGACATCGACGGCGCGGACGTGACCGTCGCGAGCGAGGAGTGCGCGCTGTTCCTCGAACTCGACCCCGGCACGCTCCGCGGGGCGTTCTCGGACAACTACGTCCACCTCGCGCCCGGTGAAGAGCGCACAGTCACATTCGACTCCTACGACGACCGCCGCGACGCCGTCGTCGAGACGACCCTCGAAGACTACCTCTCGGTGCGACACCTCCGGCAGACGTACTGAGCGCTCGGAACCCGTACTGAGCGGCGGGAAAACGAGTCTGCGGACCTACCGGTGCTGTTCGATCGCCGCGACGAGCGCCTCTTTCTGCTGGACGCCGACCATCTCCTGGACTTTCTCCCCGCCGGCGAAGAGGACGAGCGTCGGGACGCCCCGAACGCCGTACTGCGCGGCGAGTTGCTGGTTCGCGTCCACGTCGACTTTCGCAACGGCCGCGTCCGTCTCGGCCGCAATCGACTCGACGATGGGTTCGAGCATCTGGCACGGGCCACACCAGTCCGCGTAGAAGTCGACCAGCACCACGTCGTACTCGCCGGTCACCTCGTCGAGTTCTGCCGCGCCGTTCACGTGGACGGGCTCGGACGGCGCGCCGGCCGCTCCACCGCTGCTGTCCGCCGATTCGTCGTCTCCGTCGACCTGCTCGCGCAGCGATTCCCGTTTCTCGGCCCGGATCTCATCGACCGATCGATTGTCACTCATCACCCCATCGTACGAACTGGCACCTCTTAACTGTTTTGCGCTATTTTCACAATACTGCAGAACCAGTGAATCGACCGTCGACGGAGTCGATAGGCGACTCTCCTGACGGGGCCCACCGCGGGGCGGTCAGAGTCTCTCGGCGAACGCTCCCGGGAGGCGGGCGTAGACAGCAGCGTTGCCTGCGAGCGCGTCGAGCGTCGTGTACTCGTCGGGGGCGTGAACGGTGTCGGTTCCGAGTCCGAACTCCACAGTGGGGATGCCGGCGTTGCGCAGTTTCTTCGCGTCGCCGCCACCGGTGGCCGAGCGCCGGTAGACGCGGTCGCCGGTAACGTCCTGGGCCACTGCAAAGACGGCCGCGACGAGCGGGCTGTCGGCCGGTTCGAAGGTGCCGACACTCCAGGACAGATCCGCGACGACGATCCCCTCGCAGTCCGCGACGCACTCCCGCACGTCGGCGATCAGGTCCGGGGTGTACACGCCAGGCGCGAGCCGGATATCGACCTCGGCGCGAGCCGACGCCGGGACGGCGTTTATCGCCTCACCGCCCTCGATCGTCCCGAGGTTGATCGAGGGGTGCTCGAACAGCTCGCGCGCCGCGTCGGCCCCCATCGTCGGCGCGTAGTACTCGACGGACTCCGCGACGAGGTCGGCGACAGCGGGGTCCAGGTCGAGCGCGCGCTCGCCGAACTCCTCGCGGAGTCGTTCGACCGCGGCGTAGAGACGGTCGATGGCATTGACGCCCAGAACGGGCCGCGAGCCGTGGGCCGCTTCGCCCTCCGCGTCGAGAGTGAGCCACACCGAGCCGCGGTCGGCCGCCGTCACGGAGTGGCGCCCGCCCTCGCAGGTCGTCTCCCCGATGACACAGGCGTCGGCGGCGAGTGCGTCCGCCGCCAGGAGTGCTGCCAATCCCGCGTCGCCGCCGGTCTCCTCGTCGCTGACGAACGCGAACGAGAGGTCCACCGGCGGAGCGGTGTCGGTCTCGACGAAGGCGCGGGCCACCCAGCACATCGCGGCGACGGCGCCTTTCATGTCGGTCGCGCCGCGGCCGTAGACCCGGTCGCCGTCGCGCTCGCCCAGCGGACCGCGAGTCCAGCTCTCCCGGTCGAACGGCACCGTGTCGAGGTGACCGTTGAACAAAAGCGTCGCGTCGCGCTCACCCGGAATCGTCGCGAGGAGGTTCGGTTTGGCCGCGTCCGGAGCGATTCGCTCGGTGGCGACCCCGAGGTCGGTGAACCACGACTCGAGCGCAGCGACCGCCTGGCGCGTCGCTCCGGGCGGGTTCTGCGTGTCAATCCCGAGAAGGTCCAGGGCCGTCGCCGCCACGTCCTCGCGGCGCTCGTCGAGGAAGTCGACGACCGCCGTCTCGTCCGGCGGCGACCGGGCGCCGGCCATCGGCTACTCCGCGGGCGCAACGACCTCGATGCGGTCGTCGTACTTGTCGCGGAACTCCTGGACGAGCTGACCCATCTTCGCGTACCAGTCGTTGAGCATGCGCTGCATCTCGTCGGCCATCCTGTCCGGATCCGTCGGCCGGAAGACGTGGTAGTAGCCGCCCTGCTCGTAGTTGATCTGCTCTTTCTGGACGAACCCCGCCTGGACCAGCCGCTGGATCGAACGGTAGGCGGTCGAGCGCTCGCGCTCGACCGCGTCGGCGATCTCGTCGACCGTCAGCATCTCCTCGGCGTCCACGAGGACCCCGAATATCTCCCGGTCCAGTTCCTTCAGCCCGTGAAAGCACTCCAGCAGCCCCTCACACTCCATGTCCTGCTGGAGGTACTCGCTCATGGAATCCGGCATCGTACCTCGGACTACTCCCTTCGAGAGCATAAATGTGTGGATTATCTGCACAACTACCGGGACGAGCGAGTGCGAATCGACTGCGCCGGACCCGCTCCGGTCGCCCGCTGTCCCTGCTATCACTGACCGTCGCGTCGGAACTGACGACTCGGCACACAACGGCCGGAGGAACCCTGCCCACTGCGAGGTGCGCCCCGCAGCCGAACTCGCTTCGACCGCGCTTTTAAGTAGGTTGCGACCGAATAGTATTGCATGAGTGTAGAACAACTGTCCGGCGAGATCGCCGGTCGGATCCGCCTCTCGTACCGCCCGGATCCGTCGAGAGCGGCGTCGCTCGACGAGGCCTGGAACGTCGTCGACAGCGACTGGATCCGCGAGCGTATGACCGAGGACACCTATCTCACGTACCTCCGTCGCGCTCACGGCGGCCGCGTCGCCGTCGGCGACGAGTGGGAGGAGTTCGTCAACTGCGGCTGTGCGGACCCCGAAGACGTGATCGTGCGCGTCGAAGCGGTCGAGGGCGGGACAGTCTTCGACGAGGCGACCACGATCGAGATCGAACCGGCCGATCCCTCCGAGCACTGAGACCCACCGCGACCCGTTTTTCCGCACCACCGCTGTCTCGAGAGAGCGTCCGTCCGACAGCACTGTATTGATTGTATTGCACAATACTTATTTCACCGCGTCCGTTACGGGGGAACGCAGATGGATTTCGACGACTTCCCGACACCCGACGCATCGGTGGACAGCATCACCCCGAGCGAACTCAAGCGACGCATCGACGAGGGGGAGGTGGTGACTGTGCTCGACGCACGCGCGTCGAGCGAGTTCGAGGAGTGGCATGTCGAGGGGCCGACGGTCACCGTCGCGAACGTCCCCTACTTCCGGTTCCTCGACGGCGCGGACGACGACCTCCTCGCGCAGGTCCCGGAGGGCGACCCGCTGGTCGTCCTCTGTGCCAAAGGCGGGGCCAGCGAGTTCGTCGCCGGCACGCTGAAAGAGGCCGGGCGGGACGTGATCCACCTCGAGGACGGCATGAACGGGTGGGCCCGCGTCTACGAGCGCAGCGAGGTGACCGGCTACGACGGGCCCGGCCGGGTCTACCAGTACCGCCGCCCGTCCTCGGGCTGTCTCTCCTACCTCGTCGTCGACGGCGACGAGGCTGCGGTGATCGACCCGCTCCGGGAGTTCGCCGACCGATACCGCGAGGACGCCGCCGACCTGGGCGCGACCATGACGTACGCCCTCGACACGCACGTCCACGCCGACCACGTCAGCGGCGTGCGCGCGCTCGACGACGAGGGCGTCCGCGGCGTCGTTCCCGAGGCGGCCGTGGACCGCGGGGTCCGCTACGCCGACGTGGTCGAACGGCTCGGCGACGGCGACACACTCTCCGTGGGCGAGGCCACCATCGAGGCCGTTCATACGCCCGGTCACACCACCGGGATGACCTCGTATCTCGTCGGCGAGAGCCTGCTGGCGACCGGCGACGGCCTGTTCACCGAGAGCGTCGCCCGCCCCGACCTGGAGGAGGGCGACGACGGCGCGCCCGACGCGGCGCGCACCCTCCACGAGTCGCTCCACGAGCGGATCCTGACGCTGCCGGACGACACCGTCGTCGCGCCGGCGCACTTCTCCGACGCCGCCGACGCCGCGGCCGACGGCACCTACACCGCGACGGTCGGCGACCTCACCGAGCGGATGGACGCGCTCTCGCTCGACAGGGAAGCGTTCGTCGACCTCGTCCTCGCGGACATGCCGCCCCGCCCAGCCAACTACGAGGAGATCATCGGCACCAACCTCGGCACGCAACATGTCGACGACGCCGAAGCGTTCGAACTCGAGCTCGGCCCGAACAACTGCGCCGCCACGCAGGACTCGCTGACCGGCGACTGAGCGATCGACGGAAGAACGACCGACGGCTGACCTCCATCCTTTCCGCGAGAAACAGTGTACCCAGAGAGCGACGGCGTCGGCCGCGAGCGGCGGCCCCGCGGTCCGACCCGTCGACGCCGCTTCTATTCCGCGAGTGCGCCGGACTGCCGCGACCCGAGCGCACCCGCGAGCGCGAGGAGGTAGCCGAGCCCCTGCTTGACTTCCGGGTCTCGCGTCGCGCGTGCGAGTCCGAGGACGCCGACCGCGTCGGGGTCGGCCGCCTCGGCGTCGCCGACCGCACCCAGCAGTGTCGCCAGTCCGTCGCGAGTGTCGTCCTCGCCGGCGGCGTCGGCCAGTTCCGCGACCGACGACCCAGTGTCGGCGAGCGAGGTGACCATCTCGTCGTCCATCGCCGCGGTGGCCAGCGACGCGACCTGCGCGAGGTCCGCCAGGTCGTCGAGCGTCCCGCTGGCCTGCATCTCGGCGACAGTCTCCAGCGCCGCGGCCAGGTCCGCGCCGTTCTCGCCGGTCGCTGTCGCGAGCGCGACGGTCTCCTCCGTCGCGAGGCCGTCGGCCGATTCGGCGAGCGTCGACGCCGTCCCCGCGAGCGAGGCGGCCATCTCGTCGTCCATCGCCGCCTCCCCGAGTGCGAGCACGTCGAGGAGTTCGTTCACCGCGTCGAGGCGCTCGACGAATCGCGCGACTGTCTCGGGGTTCTCGGCGATGGCGTCGGCGAGTTCGCCGTCGAGGTCGGCGGGCGCGTGCTCGCTCACGCAGACCACCTCACAGCAACCCCCTGGCAGTCAGCCAGTAGGACTCGTTGTAGGCTAGTTTCGCCCAGTGCAACTGCTGTGAGGGGCGCACCGGCTCGGGCGGGTTGTCGTAGTCGAACTCGACGAACGTCGCCGCGTCCATCCCGGTCTCGACGAAACACAGCGTCTTGCCGTCGTAGGTCGCGGTCGGCGTCCGGCCGCGGACCTCGCTCGCGATCCGCTGGCCGACGACGTTAGCCTGGTAGTGGGCCGCGCTCCCGGCTTTCGGGACGCCGACGGCCGCGGCGTCGCCGAGCGCGTAGACGCCCTCGTGGCTGGTCGCTTCGAGCGTGTGCGGGTCCACGTCGACCCAGCCGCCCTCGCCGAGCCCCGCGTCCGCGATCAGGTCGCTCCCGGTGTGCGGTGGGATGGCGACGAGCGCGTCGTAGTCGAGCGTCGTCCCCTCCATCGATGTGAGCGTCCCCTCGTCGGGGTCGACCGACTCCGCGTTGAACATCGTCTCGATCCGGATGTCGCGGGAGTCGAGGATCGGCCGCGCCCACTCGGCGATCTGCTCGTTGCCGTGGACGCGCATGATTGGGTACGTGTAGGTGATCTCGACGTCGTCGCGGAGGCCGCGCTGGCGGAACCAGTCGTCGGCCATGAGGACGAACTCCAGGGGTGCCGCCGGGCACATGTGCGGCGTCCCGACGACGCTCAACACGAGGTGGCCCCCGGTGAACTCGACGAGTTCGTCGCGGAGTCGCTCGGCGCCCGCCTCGCCGTAGAACTGGTGAGCGCCCTCGGCGAGTCCCGGTACCGCGTCCGGGGCCAGTTGCGCGCCGGTCGCGAGGACGAGGCGGTCGTAGGGGACGAGTTCCGGCGCGTCGACCGGTTCGAGCGTCTGCGCCTCAGTGTCGACATCGGCGATGTAGTCGACCCGGAGGTCGACGCGGTCGTCGACCAGGTCCGCGAGGGCGCGGCGACCGTCCGCAGGCTCACGCTTCCCGAAGGCGACGTACAGCCAGACCGGCTTGTAGACGTGGTCGGGGTCGTCGTTGAACAGCACGACCTCAACCTCGCCGGCGTCGATCTCGGGAGCGAGGCGCTCGGCGAGGTCGTTGGCGAGGACGACCCCGCCCGTGCCGCCGCCGACGATTGCGATGCGTTCGGTCATGCTTTCGCCACGAGGATCCGGTAGTACTCGCCCTCGTCTTCGACCGCGAGGACCTCGTTACCCGATTCGTCGGCCCACTCGGGCACGTCGCTCGTGGACTGCTCGGTGTCGCTCAGGAGCGCGACCACCGTCCCGGTCTCGGCGGACCTGAGCGCGCCGACCAGGTCCATCAGCGGCCCTGGACAGGTCGCGCCGCGCGCGTCGACCGTCTCGTCCGGTTGCGGAGTGTCTGCTGACATGCGTTCGTCTGAATCTCCGCGCCGGTCACTTATAATAGTGTGCTGTATTCCCAATACTCGAAAACAGCGAGGTAACCGGTCAGTCGGCGGAAACGGCGTCGGCGCCGGCATCCGAACGGTACGCACGCCAGTAGCCCTGGGCGTAGGCGCCGATGAACATTCCGGCGAGCGCCCAGAGGATGACGTAGTTACCGACGCCGAGGCTGGCGTAGCCGGCGCCGGGACAGATCCCGGAGACGCCCCAGCCGACGCCGAAGATCAGGCCGCCGGTGACGACGTTGCGGTCCAGCGACTTCACCCGGCGCGTGTACGTTCGTCCCGTCAGCGGCGCGCGGTCGAGCCAGCGCGTCGCGACGAAGAAGGTCACGCCCGCGACGACCGACGCGCCGCCCATGACGAGCAGGAGACCGAAGTCCTCGAGCTGGAGGAAATCGAGCACGACCTCCGGGCGGGCCATCCCGCTGTAGGCCAGCCCGAACCCCTCGATCAACCCACCGAAAACGATCAGGAGCGTGAACAGCGGTCCGCGTCCCTCGTCGCTCATCAGGGCGACACCCCCAGCCCGGAGACGACCAGTGCGGTCACGATGGCCGTGCCGACGAACAGGGCGACGTTGACGAGCGAGGTCCGCGAGACCGAGCCGACGCCACAGACCCCGTGGCCGGCCGTACAGCCCTTGCCGACGCGCGTCCCGATCCCGACAAGCACGCCGCCGCCGAGCAGGCGCCACCACTGCACCTCCGTCACCCACACCGTCGGGTCGAAGGCGAGTTTGTACACCGCCGCGCCGGCGACGATGCTCAGGAAGAAGACCACGCGCCAGTCGCGCGACTGGACGAAGCGGGGCTGTCGGAACCGCGGGAGCCGCGACCCGTAGGACAGCGTCGTCTCGAGGAACGTGCTGTTGCCCGCGATGATCCCCGAACCGAGGTAGATCGCCGAGATGCCCGCCCCGACGAAAAGCCCGCCGATCAGGTAGTCCAGCACGCCGTTCGGGAACAGTTCGGTCCCGGCGACCTGCACACCGACCCCGAATTCGGCGAGAGAGAGGTCGACGAGCGCGGCCGCCGCGGCGAGGAGCACGGCGCCGGTCATCTATCTGTCGCCCCCGCGCGAACGCTCGCCGCTCGTTGGAGACTCACCGCGGAGGTCCCGCGAAGACCGGCCCGCGGTCGCCGCCGGCATCGGCCCTGTGTGAGAGCGTTGGATCGTCATTCTACCACAGTATTGCAAATTTCCCAAAATAAGGCTTTGGATCGCGAGCCGGGCAGACCGAACCTGGTGGAGGACCGATCGGTCGATCGAGCGCCTTTATCGTCTATTTCACCGGTTTCGAATCGCTACCCGGGCTGTCCCGGGCCGAATATCTCTCCCCGGTCTTGGACACTGGCCACAAGACGTCCGATAGGTTTTTACATTTTAGTACAATACTGGCACGTGAGGAACACAGCACATGAGCATCGATACGGACGTCACGGAGACGCTGGACGTGAAGGGACTGAACTGCCCGATGCCGGTCGTACAGACCAAACAGGCCGTCGACGACCTGGGTTCTGGCGAGACGCTGGAAGTGCTCGCCACGGACTCGGGGAGCATGAGCGACATCGACGGCTGGGCGAGTACGACCGACGGCGTCGAACTCGTCGACCAGATCGAAGACGCCGGCGGGAGCGAGACGGTGTACAAGCACTACGTGCGGGTCGAGTGAGATGAGCGCGGACGACACTGCCGCCGAACCTGTCTCCGACGAGACCGCCGGGGCAGACGCTGACGACGCCGCTGCCGGCGATCCGTCCGCGGACGAGCTGGCTCGACTCGAGGCGAGGATCGACGAACTGGAGTCAGAGCTATCTGCCGTCCGAAACGACGTCGACGACGACCCCCAGAAGATGGTGATCATCGCGACGAAAGGCACGCTCGACATGGCGTACCCGCCGCTCATCCTCGCGAGCACGGCCGCGGCGTTCGGCTACGACGTGACTGTCTTCCACACGTTCTGGGGGCTGGAGATCCTCCACGAGGACCACTCCAAGGACCTCAAGCTGAGTTCGGTAGGCAACCCGAACATGCCGATGCCCAACGCCGTCGCGGCGCTGCCGGGCATGGACGCGCTCACGACCAGAATGATGGGCAACCGCATCGCGGACAACGACGTCGCCTCGGTCGAGGAACTGATCGAGACCTCGCTGGACCTCGGCGTCGACCTGCAGGCCTGTCAGATGACCATCGACCTGCTGGAGTACGACGAGGACGACTTCTACGACGGCGTCACGACCGGCGTCGGCGCCGCCTCCGCCTTCCAGGAGATGGTCGACGCCGACATCCAGTTGCTCGTCTGAGGGGGTCGGCCCCGCGACGGGACCCAGATATTGCTCGCGGCCGCTTGCGACGCGAGCCGCCCCGACGCTTTATCCGCTACGGCCGAGAACGCGGGCTATGGACGCCGACAGCTCCGAACGGTACGTTCCGGACGCGATCCCCGAAGAGGATCTGGCGTATTTCGAGGAGTCGCGCTACGGCAACCGGGTCGGCTGGGGCGACTCCCCGGCGGTCCTCGTGGTCGACATGACCCGCGCGTTCCTGGAGGGGCGACGCACCGACGGCGACCCCGTGGCGCCGACCGCCGAACTCCTCGTGACGGCACGATCGGCCGGCGTGCCGGTGTTCTACGCCGCGCCCGACGCCGAGACCACCTACCCCGACGGCTATCCGGTACCGACGAAAGCCTCGCCGGCGTCCCACCGCGGCCCCGACCCGGACCGCGACCGGGACGAGCGCGCGGCCTGGCGCGAGAAGCTCACCGAGTTCCCGGAGCCGGTCGAGCCGCGCCCCGCTGAGACTGTCGTGGCGAAACCCCGCGCGAGCGCCTTCTTCGACACGCACCTCGCGAACCTGCTGCACCACGAGGGCGTCGACACCCTCGTCGTCGCGGGCACGAACACCGGCGGCTGTGTCAGGGCCACAGTCGTCGACAGCCACTCCAGCAACTTCCGGACGGTCGTCCCCCCGGAGTGCGTCGCGGGCACGTCGACCGTCGTCCACGAAGTGACGCTGTTCGACCTCGATATGCGCTACGCCGACGTGACGCCGCTCGACGACGTACTCGACCGGATCGCGGCGACCGACTGACCGGACGACGTGACTGTCGGCACACCTTGTATTGTCCACAACCCACAATATTATCTGCCAGCGGGTGCTATCGTCGGTCATGCGCGCAGTGATAGCGACGGACCTGTCCGACGCCATGACGGCGGCGATCAGTTCGAAGACGTGTCTCGAGTGTCTCGGGCGCTACGGCGTCGAGAAGATCGACCTCGTGACGGTGACGAGTCCGAACGTCACCACGGGGATGCCGGGCAGCGACGTGGGCGAGCGAACGAGACGGGCGCTCGAGCGCGAGCGAGGGAAACTCGAGGCCGAGGGGTTCGACGTCGGGACCCACGTCGTCCGCGGGACGCCCCACCGGCGGATCAACGGGCTGGCCGAGCGCGTCGATGCGGACCTGATCGTCGTCGGGTCACGCGGCCGGAGCCCGCTGGAAGAGCGCTTCGTGGGGAGTACGACGCGGGACATGGCCCGGACGAGCGTCAGGCCGCTTCTGATCCAGCGCATCGTCGCGGGCGACAGCGACCACGAGGTGGCGAACGAGCACCTCTTCGAGCGGGTGCTGTACGCGACGGATTTCTCGGAGAACGCCGAGCGCGCGTTCGACCAGTTCCGGCCGCTGTCGGGCGCGACGCAGGAGGCGACGCTGCTGCACGTCGCGCCGCCGGACCGCAGGACCGAGGAGGAGAGCGTCGACGACGCGACCGAACGCCTCGACGCGCTGGCCGACGAACTGACCGGGATGGGGATCGAGACCCGGACGATGGTCCGAGAAGGCGAGGTTGTCGGCGAAATCCTCGCCGCCGAGGCCGAGGTGGACCCGACGGTGATCCTGCTCGGGTCACGGGGACAGGGCCGGATCCGACGGCTGCTGCTCGGGAGCACGTCCGAGGACGTGATGGCTCGCGCCGAGAGCAACGTGTTACTCGTGCCGCCGGGGCGGTTACGGTAAGCGGAGCGGTTGCGAGGGCGCCATACAGCAGTTTCCACAAGGCTTCAAATCAATCGGCAGCGGTGTGGCGGGCCAGCGGAGACGGCACCGCTACGGCTGTCCGTAATACTGTGCCCGGGAGTTCCCGAACGCTGATGGCAGGCGACGCGCAACAGTGGGTATGAGCGAGGGGAGAGGCCAGTCAGTCGACCCCGCCGAGGCGTTCAGTCTGGTCGCCAGCGAGACGCGCTTTGTCATCCTGCAGGCGTTGTGGGACCTGACGACCGGGACCGGGGGACCGTCGGTTTCGTTCGCCGACCTTCGCGAGGCGTCGGAAATCCGCGATTCGGGGCAGTTCAACTACCACCTCGACCAGCTCACCCCGCAGTTCGTTCAAAAAGTGGACGGAGAGTACCAGTTGACGGCCGCGGGCCGCCGGGTCGTGGGTGCCGCGTTCTCGGGCGGGTTGACCGATATGGAGACGACAATCGACCCGCGGCCGGTCCGGGACTGCCCCGAATGCGGGGGCACCATCGCGTTGCAGTACGGGCACGGGCAGATGCATGTAGAGTGTCGCGACTGCGACAACCACGAAGCCGATATCCAGGCGCCGCCGGCGCTGGTCGCGACGGCCGACACCGACGAACTCGAGACACTGCTCGGTAAGCACCTTCTGACCGAGATTCAGCGGCTGAACCGCGGCTTCTGTCTGTACTGTGGTGGGCCGCTGGAAGCGGAGTTCCAACGCGACGACGAAGGCCGGTTGCGCGAGGAGTGGAACGTATCGTTCTCCTGTGAAGTGTGCGGACACGTCTCCTACTCGCTCGTCTCCGGTGTCGTGCTCGACCATCCGGCCGTCGTCTCACTGCTCCACGAAGCGGGGATCGACCTCCGCGAGACGCCGCTCTGGGAACTCGACCCGTTACTCGACGCCACCGAACGCGTCGTCGCGGAGGACCCACTCCGGGTCGAGACGACCATCGAAACCGGCGATACCGCGCTGACACTCCAGCTAGACGAGTCCCTGTCCGTCATCGAGTACGAACGGCACGAGCGCGACCGTTCTATCGAATAGGAGTACTGGAAACCCGACCGACAGTGAGCTGGACCGCTTGAGAGCTGGACCGACGTCAGTCGGCGGTCTGCGGGGAACTCGACGAGTCGGTTCGGAGTTCCCGCACCGAGCTGACGACGACGGCGCCGCTGACCAGCAGCGCGGCGCCGACGATGATGACCAGGGCGACTGCGTCGAGCACGGGCATCTCGATGACACCGCCGACCTTGCGGATGGCGACCGCGACGGCGCCGAGCAACAGCATGACGCCGAAGTAGACCTTGATCTCGTCTTCCTCGACGAGGGCCGTCGCGGCGGCGCCCAGGCGGGCGCCGAAGGCGCTCCCGGCCAGCAGCGGGACGACGATAGCCAGGTTCACCGCGCCGTCCATCGCGTAGAGGAAGCTGCCGATCCCGCCCGAGAAGACGATCTCGAAGAGATCCGTCCCGACCGCCACGGGCACGGGGACGCCGACCAGATAGAACAGTGCCGGCATCCGGATGAAGCCACCGCCGACGCCGAGCAGTCCCGACAACAGCCCCGTCGCGAACGCGACCGCGAGGATCATCCACAGTGAGACCGTGATACCGCCCTTGAGCGACATCATCGGCGGCACGCGGTAGGACTGGATCTTCTTGGCGACATCGGGAATGTCCTCGGCGTCGACCTCGGCGTCGTCGGCGACGTCATGGTCGATCCCGCCGCCGCCGTCACCGCGCACCGCGGTGTAGGTGATGAAGGCGCCGATACCGCCGAGCAAGCCGACGTAGGCGATGCTGACGACCAGATCGGCCTGTCCGATAGACTGCAGCCAGTGGAGGCCGAGTTTCCCCACCTCGATGCCGGCGGTCGTCCCGGCGATCATCAACACGCCGAGTTTGTAGTCGACCTGCCCGAGGTCGCGGTGTTTGAGCGTCGCGATGACGGAGGTCCCGAACACGAACGCCAGTCCGGAGGCGACGGCCACGTCGGTGTCGTACCCCATCACCATCAGCGCCGGTGTGACGAGGAAGGACCCACCCATCCCGAAGAAGCCGAACAACAGCCCGATCAGGACGCCGAAGCCCGCAAAGAGGGTGAGCAGCGTCACGGCGACACCGAACAGTTCCAACTCACTCACCCCCGAGAGCCTGCCTGATGGCCGGGCCCACGAGCGCCTCGAGGATCCCGTACCCGACGTAGAGCACGAGCGCCTCGACGAGGACGACGCCGATTATCACCGCCGCCTCTGCCGGCCCGCCTGCGATCTCAGTTCCGAACACGAGTTGACACCTCGTCCAGTCTTGTACACATCATGGGATTCTACTCGGGAGTTCGTAGTTGGCAGTGCCATTTAACGGTTTTGGGGTTAGTGTACAATACTATATCCGGTTCACCTACGCGTGGTTGTGCGTAAGTTATCGGTAACGACAGAGCGTATACTCGTCGGGAGTCGGATAGGAATCGGGGTCGCCGAGCGCGTTCGACGGCGGTCGGGCGCGGATGGGGGAAGCGGGGGGGTACGGGCGGCAGTCCCGGCGGATTCGTTCGGGAGACCACAACGTTTTCGGCGGTGTTGGCCGATCTCTCACGAGATGAGCGAGCCCTCCACCTCTCGCGAGACAGACGCCGCGCTGTCGGCGCGGGGACTGACCAAGCGGTACGGTTCGACGACGGCAGTCGAGTCGGTCGACCTGACCGTCGACCCCGGTGTGGTCTTCGGGTTCCTCGGCCCCAACGGCGCCGGGAAGACGACGACGATGCGGATCCTCACCGGTCTCATCGACCCGACTTCGGGTGAGGCCCGCGTCGCCGGCGTCCCGAGCGACGACCGCGCCCGCCTCGTCGACCACATCGGCCTCCTCCCCGAGGAACCGCCGCTGTACGACGAACTCACCGGCCGCGAACAACTGCAGTTCGCGGCCGACCTGCGCGACATCCGCTGGGACGCGGTCTCCGAGCGCGCGCTCGGCCTGTGTGACAAACTGGACCTCAGCGAGGACCTGGACCGCCGGATCGACGGCTACTCCAAGGGGATGCGCCAGAAGACCGCCTTCGTCCAGACCGTCCAGCACGACCCCGACGTCGTGTTCCTCGACGAACCCACCTCCGGACTCGACCCCCGCGCCGCGAAGACGCTCCGCGAACTGATCGTGGACCTCGCCGAGTCCGACACCACGGTGTTCCTCTCGACGCACATCCTCCCCGTGGTCGAGGAGATCGCCGACGAAGTGGGCGTCCTCCACGAGGGGCGACTCGTGGCCGAAGGGTCGATCGACGAACTGGTCGCCTCGGCCGGCGCGGCCGCCGACGACCGGGCCACGGACGACCAGACCGTCGACGACCGGGCCGGCGACAGCGCCGAAACGGCCGGGGCCGACGACCCCGACCTCGAGGACGCGTTCCTCGCGCTGACCAGTCGCGAGGAGACCGACTGGAACGCCGACGCATGACCGACCTCGCCCGCGATGCGTGGACGGTTCTGCGGACCGAGATAAGGGTGCGCGTTCGCACGGTCATCACCGACCGGCGGACGCTGCTCGGCACGGCGAGTTCGCTCCTGCTCTTCGGCGTCCTGTTCCCGTGGTTCTTCCGTGAGAACGTCGTCTCGTTCGGCGAACGCGCTGCGACCGGGGCCGTCCCGCTGGGGCCGCTCGGGGCGGCCTTCGCCACGCTCGCGGTCGTCGGCGTGACCGTCGGCGCCTCGACCGGCTTCGGCCAGGAGACCACCGGGACGGTCGGACCGCTCGTCCGGACGTCGGTCGCCCCGACGGCGGTTTCGCTGGCGCGACTCGCGAGCGAGGTCGCGCGCGGGCTGACGATCTTCGTCCTCCCCGCGTTCGCCGTGCTGACGTTCCTCGGGACGGGGTACGGCGGTCCGGCGCTGCCGGCGCTCCTCGCAGCCGGCGCGCTCCCGGTGATACTCGCGGCGCTGTTGGTCGGGCGACTCGTCGGCGACGCCGTCCGCTACCTGAACCTCGCCGTCGGCGTCTCGCTGTGGGTCAAAGCCGCGGTCACGGTCGTCGTCACACTCGTCTTCTTCGTCGGCACGCAAGCGCTGTTGTTCGCCGGGTCCGCCGACGCCGGCGAGGGAAGCGAGTCGCCGCTGGCCGCCGCCTCGCTCCCGCCCTTTCTCCCGGGCGAACCGCTCCAGAGCTACGCCGGCGTCGTCACGAGCCCGGTCGGCGGCTCACCCCGAGCGCTCGGCTGGGCCGTCGGGATCGTCGCCGTCGCCGCCGTCCCGGTCGCGCTCGCGGCCGCACTCCGCGCCGAGACGCACCTGCTCTTTCGCGAGACTTCCGCGGGGGACGCCGGCGACGCCGTCGCCGGCACCTCGGGCGTTCCGCGCCCGTTCACTGTCGGTCCGGGCGCGCGAGTCGCCTGGCGCTACCTCCTGCGGACCCGGCGGGACCCGCGGATCCTCTCGCATCTCATGATCGTCCTCTTCATGGGTATCGGCAGCCTCGGCAACGTCGTCCGGGACCCGGGTTCGATCGTCCACATCGGCCCGCCGATAGCCGTCATCGGCGGCGCGGTGCTGGCCGGCGCCACCTACTGCATGAACCCGCTGGGCGACGACGTCGACCAGCTCCCCCTCCTCCTGACCAGCGCCGGGTCGACGAGCGTGCTCCTGCACGGGCGGGCGCTCGCCGGCGTCGCCGTCGGCCTCCCGCTCGCGCTCGGCGTCGGCGTTCCCCTCGCCGCCGTCAGCGAGTCGCTGCTGTTCGCCGCGTGGCTCGCCGTCCTCGCCGTCGCCCTCGTGTTCGGCGGCGCCGGCGTCGCGCTCGGACTCGGCGCCGTCGTCCCGAAGTTCGAGACGCGCGAGTACATGAGCGTCGAGCGGCCACACCCGTCGAACTACGTTCTCTTCGGGTATCTCCTCGGGGTGACGCTCGGCGGCGGGATCGGATTCCTCCTGGTCGACCGGGCCGCCTCGGGTGCGCCCGGCGCGCTCGTGGGCGTCGGCTGGGCCGTCTACCTCGCCGTCGTCGGCGGCGCGGGCCTCGGCGGCTACGTCTACGCCCACCGTCGCTTCGACGACCTCTCGCTCGACCGGTTCTGAGCGGGTGATAGTGATTATTGTAGATTATTTCCGGATCGCGCCGACAACGGGGTCGGCGCGTACCGATAAATTGCTACAATAATCACTATGAGAGACGGTGCGGTCCCCTCCACTCGCCGCGAGATTCCGACAGCTACAGGTACCGTCCCTCGGAACGCCCGTACATGAGCGACGACCACGACGACCACGGCCACGGCGAGGACCGCCCGGAGTACGACCCGGCGAACAAGGACCTCCCCGCGGGCGAACCGCCGCTGCGCAGCACCGCACCCCAGAGCGACTACACCAGCCGCGACGTCGGCGTCGGCATCGCCGTCCTCGCCGTCGGACTCGTTCTCACGTTCGGCCTCGCGCTCGGCTTCGTCGGTATCTGAACGGGCTACCCTTCCCGTCACCGTCACCCCTGAAGCAGGTCCAGCACCTCGTCGGCGACGTCCGGTTCGACCGCGACGACGTAGTGACGGCCCGCTTCGAGCGTCGTGTCCGGGCGAGCGATGCGCTCGCCGTCGCCGTCGGAAATAACGAGCGTTCCCGTCGGGAACCGCACTGCCGAGAGTGTCTTCCCGGCAGCGGGCGCGTCCTCTAAGACCCGGACCTGCATGATATCGAGCGTCCCGGTCACGTCTGCGAGAGTCTGCACGTCGCTGCCGACGATCTGATTGGCGGCGACCCGGGCGCCCGCGCGTTCGGGGTAGACGACGGCGTCGACGAACCGCGTGTACGACTCGGCGGCGGCGCGGTCGACGCGTGCGACGGTACGGACGGTTTCGCCCATCTCGGCGGCCGCCAGACAGACCGCGAGGTTCAGTCCCGTCTCGCCGGTCAGCGCCGCGACCACGTCGGCCTCGGTGACACCGGCCTGTTCGAGGATGTCGGGATTGGTCGCGTCCCCCTCGATGACGGTCGCGACCCACGCGTCGGTGATGTCGTCGCACACGTCCGCGTCCCGTTCGACTATCGTCACGTCGTTGCCGCGGTCGGCGAGCAGTTCGGCCGTCTGGAAGCCGACGCGTCCGCCGCCCGCGATGACCACGTTCAGTGTTCGTGTCATGGTTTCGTTAATCGTCTTCGTCCGCGGCCGCCGCCGGAGCGGGTCCGGCGTCGCTATCGGCGTCGCCTGCTCCCGGTCTGTCGCTACTCGCCCTTCGTCGCCAACGGAGCGCCGCGTACACCACCACGCCAAGCGCAACCCAGGCGACGCTCAGGCCGAGCGCCAGCGGGTCCTCGCCGACGAGGTAGACGACGAGGACCGCGGTCAATGCGAGATTGAGAAGGATGCCCAGCACCGGCGGAACCGGGTAGTACGGCATCTCGTAGGGACGACGCATGTTCGGTCGCTCCCTGCGCAGTTTGATCACCGCGCCGTTGACGACGACGAAAGAGAGGAGGAAAAACAGGCTGGACATGTTCCCGGCGCTCTGGGTGGGGAGCGCCACCGACGCGAGCATCACGACGGCGCTGGCGATGATAGCGAAAAACGGCGTCCCGAAGCGGTGGTGGATGCGCCCTATTCGCGGGAGCAGTTGGCCTTCCCGACCCATCGAGAACGCCACCCGCGAGGAGGCGATGACGACCGCGTTCAGCGCGGTCAGCGTCGAGAAGACCGCACCGAAGACGATGACCGCCCCACCGTTCTGGATGACCGGCAGGTTCTCGGGCATGAACTCCGTCGCGGCCTGTGCGATGCCGGCCTCGCCCGCGTCAGCCAGTCCCTGTGCGCCCAGCGTCCCGATCGCGACACCGACGACTGCGAGGTAGACCAGAACAGTGACCGCGAGGCTGATGAAGATCGCTTTCGGGATGTTCTCCCGGGGGTTCTCGACTTCCTCCGTGACGGTGGTGATCAGGTCGTACCCCTCGAAGGCGATGAAGGTCAGCCCCATCGCGGGCAGTATCGCTGTCGCGGTCTTCTCGTCGGGGAACAGCGGCTGGAACTCGGCGGTCGAGAACATCGGCGAGAACACACCGAAGCCGACGAACACGGCGAGGATAGAGACCTTGGTGATCGTAAATATCGTCTCGACGCTCCCGCTCGCGGCCGTCGAAACGGCGTTCAGACTCACCAGTCCGAGGACGGCCACGAACGCGAGGCCGACCGGGACTGGTACGGCGGCGTCGACGACCGGAACGGCGAGTGCGCCGACCTCGTCGGGCGGCGCGACGACGCCGTAGACGTGGAGGAGTTCGAGGAAGTTCGGCGCGAACCCGAGCGCGTAGAGCGCCCCGGCGATCATGTACGCGAACCAGAGCATCCAGCCCATCAGAAACGACGAGAAGTCATCGAAGACCTCGCGGACGAAGGCGTATCCACCGCCACTCTTCGGGATCGCCGACGCGAGCTCGGCATAGGAGAGGCCAGTGAACGCGGTAACAGCACCGTTGAGTGCGAACACCAGTATCGCCGCGGGTCCGGCGATCTCCGCTGCGAGCCCTGTCAGGACGAAGATCCCCGCACCGATCATCGCGCCCATGCCGATCATCGTGGCGTCGAGCAGGCCGAGTTCGGCCTCCGGAGAGCGCTCGCCGTGACTACTCATCGTCGCTCCCGATCGGTGTCCGTCGCTGTGCGACCGGCCAGCCCCGCTCGTTCGTTCGCCCGCGATGCATACAGTACTCGACCGTTTCCCCACCCATTTCAAGCATGGGGGCGAGAACCGTGTGGCGAGAAGAGTGCCAGGGAGTTACTCCAGTCCAGAGTAGTTCGATTCACTCCAGTTCGGTCACTCCAGTTCAGTCACTCCGGGTCGGTCACTCCAGTTCGCGGTCGATGACGTCCCGCAGGTCAGCGATCTCCTCGGCGTCGTACGAGAGCGTGTCGCCTTCGACAGTGACGTCGAGCGTTCCCGAATCGTCGGCAGCGCCGAGGTCGGACACTGGGGCGACACCGTCGAACGCTTCCCGAACAGCCCGCGGGTCCGTGGTCTCGACGACGACCCGACCGGCCTGTTCGCCGAAGAGATGTGCCGCCGGTGGCCCCTGGTTAGCTGCGTCCAGTTCGACCGTCGCGCCGGCGTCGTCGTGGACCATCTCCGCGAGTGCGACCGCGAGGCCACCGTGACTGACGTCGTGGGTCGCGAGCGTCGTCTCCTCGTCGGCGACGTCGGCGAGCATCTCGACGAACGGGGCGGGCTGGTCGAGCGATTCGGGGAAGCGGTCGCTCCCGCCGAAGTTCGCGAGGTACTCCGACCCCCCGAGTCGGGCCTCGCTCTCGCCGGCCAGCGAACGTGCACCCACCAGCAAGAGGTCGCCCCCACCGGCGAGTGACATGGGCGGCGCGTCGTAGCCCTCCTTGACGCCCACGAGCGCGAGCGTCGGCGTCGGCGGAATGGGACCGGCCTGGGAGTCGTTGTAGAGCGAGACGTTCCCGCCGACGACGGGGACGTCGAGGGTCGAGCACATGTCCGCGAGGCCGTCGACGATCCCCTCGAACCCGCCGTAAACGCCGGGTTTCTCGGGATTGCCGCCGTTCATGCAGTCGACGGCGGCGTGGGGCGTGGCTCCCTTCGCGGCGACGTTGGTCGCGTTCTCCAGCGCGACTGCCCTGGCGCCCTCGTACGGTGCGGCGTCCGTCCAGTTGGGGTCCGCGCCGGCCGAGTAGGCCAGGCCGACGTTCGACTCTCGAATGGCGAGCAAAGCGGCGTCGTCGCCGGGTCGCATCGCGGTCCGGACCTGGACCTCGTGGTCGTACTGGCGGTAGACCCACTGTTTCGAGGCGGTGTTGGGACTCCCGACGACTGTCTCGAACGCTTCGTCGAGCGGGACGTCACCGGGGAGGTCACGGTCCGGTTCGGCCGGTTTCTCGGCCGGCAGATCGTAGAAGGGTGCGCCGTCTTCCAGGAACTCGGCGGGGGCGTCGACGACCGTCTCCGGTTCCTCGGTCTCCCCCTGGAACGTACAGACGTAGTTCCCCTCCGTAACCTCGCCGATGACCGACGACCCCAGGTCGTAGCGCTCGGCG
>ENA-ORCS01000316-ORCS01000316.1-marine-metagenome-genome-assembly--contig:-NODE-316-length-41063-cov-7.479920_pt1 | contig 41063 bp, 41 predicted proteins | sample MGYA00237781_ERZ508513 | MGnify/ENA primary metagenome ERZ508513 (study PRJEB26184, sample SAMN06268793) | marine metagenome | isolation source: Eden Landing Ponds, San Francisco, CA, USA | place...
GATGGAGAACATGCACCCCGCGCTCCGCAGCCGGATCAAAGGGTACGGGTACGAGGTGTACATGGACGACACCATCGAGGACGAACCGGAGATGCGTCGCAAGTACGCCCGGTTCGTCGCCCAAGAGGTCGAGAAGGACGGCCGTCTGCCCCACTTCACGGAGGACGCTGTCGAGGAGATCATCCTCGAAGCTCGCCGGCGTGCAGGTCGGAAGGGCCATCTCACCCTCAAAATGCGTGACCTGGGTGGGTTGGTCCGTGTGGCAGGCGACATCGCTCGCGCCGAGGACAAGGACTTCACCGAGCGCGAGGACGTGCTGCAGGCCAAGCGACGCTCCCGTTCGATCGAACAGCAGTTGGCGGACAACTACATCGAACGCCGCAAGGACTACGAGTTGACCGTCAACAAAGGCGACGTGGTCGGCCGCGTCAACGGCCTCGCAGTTATGGGTGAAGACAGCGGGATCGTTATGCCCGTGATGGCCGAAGTGACGCCCAGCCAGGGTCCCGGCGAAGTGATTGCCACCGGGAAACTGCAGGAGATCGCCGAGGAGGCAGTCCAGAACGTCTCGGCGATTATCAAGAAGTTCTCCGACGAGGACATCTCCCAGCGCGATATCCACATCCAGTTCGTCCAGTCCTACGAGGGCGTCGAAGGCGATTCCGCATCGGTCACCGTGGCGACGGCCGTGATTTCGGCGCTGGAGGACATTCCTATCGAGCAGGACGTCGCTATGACCGGCTCGCTGTCCGTGCGTGGGGACGTGCTGCCGGTCGGTGGCGTCACCCACAAGATTGAGGCCGCGGCCAAGTCCGGTATCGACCGGGTGATCATCCCCGCGGCCAACGAGCAGGACGTGATGATCGAAGACGAGTACAAAGAGCAGATCGAGATCATCCCCGTCCAGCACCTCTCGGAGGTTCTGGAGGTCGCTCTGGCGGGCGAACCTGAGAAGGACTCGCTGGTCGATCGCCTGCGCTCGATCACCGGCCAGGCCCTCGACCGGCAGGTCGGCCCCAGTTCGCCAAGCCCCCAGTAGATGGCTCAACCCCAGTGGGCTGCCTTTGTCGGGCTCACTGGACTCGTTGTGACTGCGTTTCTCGTTCTTGCGTCACTGTCCGCGCGAACTGTCCGTGATCCGCCGACGGTCGACTGGCGGTTCACGCCGGTCAGTGTCGACCCGGGTATCGAATCTCGGCCGACGGTCAGCACACGCATTCCCCATCCACAACTGGCCGAACTGTCGACAGCGTCGCTGTTGGCCAACGTCGCGGTCACGCAGGGATTGTTCGCTGTCGTGCTGGTCGGCGGCGCGGTCGCCTTCTCGATTCCACCGCGAGCTTTCGGCCTCGGTGCCGTGGCTGTGAGCGGTCAGGCCTTGGTGTGGGGGCTTGCGCTCGGGACCGGCCTCTGGGCGGCAAACGAGGTCAGCGCCCGTGCACTCGACGTGGCGGGCATCGAGTACGACGAGCGACTGAGATCGATGCTCGCCCCCGACTCGCTCGGCGGCTGGATCGTATTGCTCGGTGTCGCATTGCCGACGATCGCCGCTGTCGAAGAGTTGCTCTTTCGGGCGGCGGCGATCGGCGTTGTCGCTACCGGATTCGATCTGTCGCCGTGGCTCTTGGTCCTCGTCTCCTCGATCGCCTTCGGATTGGGCCACGGCGCACAGGGCCAAGCCGGCATCGCCGTGACTGGTGTGCTCGGCACTGTCCTCGCGAGTGCATTCGTTCTCTCGGGGAGCCTGCTGGTGGTCGTGGTTGCACACTACTTGGTCAATGCACTCGAACTCCTCGTGCACGAGGGGCTCTCGTGACTGCTTACAGACCTTCTATCCGCCGGAGCTGATCGATGACCTCTCCCGGAGCGTTCGACGGGCCGTCGCGCACCCGATGGTCCGGGAGCAACAGCGGTGCGGGATTTTCCCCGAGTGCCGTGCGGACGGCCTCTCGGTCGCTCGCTTCTTCCGAATCGAGTCCCGGTGTCATTCGCGTCAATTGATCGACACTCACGCTCTCGCCGTACGGCACCTCCCGAAGCGCCTCTAGCACCGATCGCCGGTCTGTCGGGACGGTCAGCGCGACCGTGACGTCCGCGAAGTCGTCACGTTCGCCGCCGAGGTAGGCCTCGATCCGATCCAGTAGCGGGTGGTCGGTTCCGTCTTGTTCGGGTCGATCGGGAAACGACACCGAGAGGACGCGCTCGCCCGCGACACCGATCTGGACGTAGCGATCGAGCACGGCCGATTCACGTGCGTAGATGCCGGCAGCATCGGTCATATTCGTAGCATCGCCCGTGAGTGACTTGACGTTGCTGGGTCTGGCGACGCGCGCTGGTTGTGTGCTCTGGGTGGGTGACCAGTCACCGGGAGAGCAACGTTTAGGGTCACGGGACTGCCATCTGTTGATATGCCAAGCCCAGCAGACCTCGCCGAGCGCGTCAGGGACGCGGAACTCCGGCTGTACGAACTCGAAGACCACGCCGACGCCGACACGGCGGCAGCGGCCCGTCGACAGCTCCTCGCGGAGGAGGTCGGGGCCGACTTGGAAACGGCTGGAGACTACTCGTTCCCGGCGGAGCGTGCCGAGCCTAACATCGAGAATATGATCGGCGCGGCCCAGATTCCGATGGGTGTCGCCGGGCCGCTTCCGATCGACGGGTCGGCCGCCGAGGACGATTTCTACGTCCCGCTCGCGACGACGGAAGGGGCACTCGTCGCCAGCGTCAACCGCGGGATCGGAGCCATCCGCGAGGCCGGTGGAGCCAGCGCCGAGGTCCTGAACTACGGGATCACCCGCGCGCCGGTCTTCTCGGTATCGGGTGTCACAGAGGCCGCCGAGGTCGTCGAGTGGGTCGAGGACAACGCGGACCTGATCGCCGAGGTCGCCGAGGAGACCGACCCACACATCGCGTTCAACGAGGTGACGCCGTACGTCGTCGGCGACAACGTCTTCCTCCGACTCGATTTCGACACCGGCGACGCGATGGGAATGAATATGGTCACTATCGCCAGTCGGTCGGTCGCTGAGACGATCGAAGCGGAGACGCCTGCCTCGCTGGTTGCCGTCTCGGGGAACCTCTGTACCGACAAAAAGCCCGCCGCAATCAACGCCGTCGAGGGCCGCGGCTACACCGTCGCCGCCGACGTCTTCCTGCCCACTGCGGTCGTCGAAGACCGCTTCGGGACGACTCCCGAGGCAATCGCCGAGGTCAATACCCGCAAGAACCTCGTCGGCAGCGCCAAGGCTGCCAGTCTGGGGTTCAACGCCCACGTCGCCAATATCGTCGGGGCAGCCTTCCTCGCGCTCGGTCAGGACGAGGCCCACGTTGTCGACGGCTCGAACGCGATTACGAGTGTCGAGGCCCGCGACGATGGACTGTATGCCTCCGTCACCTTCTCCTCGCTGCCGGTGGGGACTGTCGGCGGCGGTACGGGACTCCCGACCCAGTCGGAGGCACTCGAGGTGCTCGGCCTCGCCGGCGGTGGCGACCCCGTCGGGACGAACGGCGACGCACTGGCGGAGGTCATCGCTGCGGCAGGGCTCGCTGGTGAACTCTCACTGCTCGGCGCGCTGGCCGGCCGACATCTGACCAGTGCTCACGAAGAACACGGTCGGTGATTGACTGGCCACTCGTTCCGAGGACTCCGATCGATGACCCACGACACGCCAGGTGAAGACACCGACGACTTGCAGTGGTGCGAGCACTGTCAGCTGTCGGTCGAGCCGGTTGAGGGCGATTCGGGTCCGGAGTGTCCGGCCTGTGGGGCCAGCCTGGCTGAGTAGCGTTTCGGGTCGGACGTTGACAGGGCCGCCGTGTCGATCGTCACTCGCCGCGTCCCTGCTCGCCTTTCTCTTGCCGTCGTCCTTGGAGACTGCGCTGGGCCATCGCGGTCCCGGCCTGGACGTCCCGGCGCGGTCCGGTCGTCCGGAACGAACGCTTCGTGAGCACGCCGAGCAACACTGCCCCGCCAGCGGCGACGACCGTCCACGAGCCGCTGCCGACGCCGTACAGTCCCGCGGTGGCGACGACGGCGGCGGCGGTCGCACTTCCGAACACGACCTGGCGAGCCAGGCGACTGAACACGCCGTCCTCGGATTCGATGTCCATCGACGTACGGAGTGTGTCCCGTTCCGCCCGGTCCAGCGCTGCATCGAGTTGTGCTGGTACCCGACGCACGCTCCGCTCGAACTCGACGACGCGTGAGCGTACTTCTTCGCGCACCCGGTCAGCGGTCTCGGTCTCGGTCGCTTGGTCGGCGACGTACTCCTTGACGACGTTGATGAAATCGAAATCGGGATCGAGCGTTCGACAGACCCCTTCGAGGACACTCGAAACCCGGACGACCAGCGCGAGGTCCTGGGGGAGACGTATCGGCATCTCCTGCATCGTCCCCTGAAACTGCTCGAGAAGCTCGGCCACGCGATACTGGCTGATGTCTTCGCCGCGGAAACTGTCCAGCACGAGTTCGAACCCGTCAGCGATCAACTGTCGGTCGGCGTCCGGATCGAGCGCACCCATCGCGACGAATGCGTCGATCATCCGATCGACGTCGTCCTCGGCGACCGCGACGTAGAATTCGAACAGCTGCTCGCGGGTTCGATCGCTCAGTCGCCCCGCCATCCCGAAGTCATAGAAGACGATCGTTCCGTCTTCTTTGACGGCCAGATTCCCCGGGTGAGGGTCAGCGTGAAAGACGCCGTGCTCGACGATCATCTGCATATACGCGTTTTCCAGCCGCTCGACCAGTGCCGGCCGGTCGATGCCCCGACGATCGAGCGCTTCGAGATCGGTAATCTTGACGCCCTCGACGTACTCCATCACAAGCACGCGATCGGTCGAGTACTCACTCTCGACGTTTGGCAGGCGGATCTTTGGATCATCGGCGAAGTTCTCGGCGACCCGCTGGAGCGTCTGGGCCTCCAGTTCGTAATCCATCTCCCGGCGGATCGACGTCGCGAACTCGTCGGTGATGTTCTCCAGGGTGAACTGCTGGGACGGCGAGGTAAACCGAACCAGCACGGGAACGAGCACCGACAGCACCCGAATATCGGCTTCGACGCGTCGCCTGATCCCCGGACGGAGGACCTTCACTGCAACCCGGCCCCCATCGAGGCGCGCGGTGTAGACCTGACCGAGACTCGCCCCGCTGATCGGCTCGCGGTCGAACGACTCGAAGACGGCGTCGACTTCACCGATCTCGTCGTCCAGTACCGGCTCGATTTCCTCCCACGGGTCCGGTGGAACTCGGTCCTGCAGTCGGGACAACACGTCCACGTACGCCTGCGGGAGTACGTCTGGACGCGTCGAGAGCAACTGTCCGAGCTTGATGAACGTGGGGCCCAGCGAGACGAACGCCGATAGCAGATACTCCGCACGTTCGTAGCTCTGCTCGTCCGAGACGTCACGTCCGGAACCGAACAGCAGGAAGCGTCGTCGATCACGCCACCACCTGACCGCCAGCGGCACGAACGTCTTGACGACGACCAGCAGTCGCCACAGCGCACGCAGTCGAAACCCGACTCCACTTGCCTCGCTGTCGCTCGCGGCTGGCTCGTCCCCGCCGGGACGGGCCGCCCGAGAGCCGGTGACTGACGCCGAACCGGGTCCGTCTACTGTGCCGTCGTCCATCGCTTTAGTAATCACACGGGCCCGCCGGTCTTGTAGGTTGGCTTGCCGATCAACAGCGCCGACTGCCTCGCGACGGCCGCTATTGTGCTCGGTGGCTCTGGCTGTCGATCGACAGCGTCGGCCGGGTAGTTCGTCCACTGGCTCGGTCGCCCGAGAGACGAAATTGACTTACAACCGCCGCTATCACACGAAACCAGTATGAGCGTTTCCGATCTCGGGGTGAGCGGTCGATGAGCGATCCGCAAACCCAATCGTACACCGTCCGGCTGGAACTGTCGGACGAACCCGGCGAACTGCTGGCCGCGCTGGAACCGATCGCGGACAACGGCGGTAATCTCCTGTCTATCTTTCACGAACGCGGGAACGTCTCCCCGCGTGGTCGCATCCCCGTCGAGGTTGATCTAGAGGCCACACCTGAGCGCTTCGAGACGATCGTCGAGGCGCTGCGCGATGCCGGCGTCAACGTCATCCAGGCCGGCCAGGAACGATACAGCGAGGAGTTGACGGTCCTGCTCGTCGGTCATCTGGTCGATACCGATCTGTCGGATACGCTCTCACAACTACGGGCCGAGAACGGGGCCGTCGCCGACGTGGCGCTGTCCGCCCCGGAAGGGGCCGACGGCGAATCGAGTGCCCGGGTTCGACTGAAAACTGATCAGGGGGCTGTCGAGGAGACGCTGCGGGCCGTCCGGTCGGTCGCCGACCAGAAAGATCTGCGCGTGATCGAACCGCTGGCGGCCGGAGGTGGTGCCTGATGCGGCTGGCTATCGTCGGGACTGGCACCGTTGGTAGTTCTGTCGCGGAACTGGCCGGCGAGTACGGCCACACAGTCACTGCGATGGCGAACGTCGAGGCCGCGACGATCGATTCCGACGGGATCGACGTCGAAGCCGCACTCGACCGCCAGCAGGACGGTGAGCGACACCTCGGCGAGGTCGATCCTGCGGACGCCCTCGGGGCCGAATACGACGTGCTCGTGGAAGCGACACCGGTCACGCTGGGGGATGCCCAGCCCGGGTTCGGACACGTGCAAACCGCACTCGAGCGGGACCGTCACGTCGTGCTGGCCAACAAGGGACCGGTCGCGGAACGCTACGATGACGTGATGGCTCTGGCCGAGGAGAGTGCCGGCGAGGTGCGCTTCGAAGCGACGGTCGGCGGCGCAATCCCGATTCTTTCGACGATCGAAGACTACGGACCGGAGACGATCGCCGCGGCCCGGGGCGTGCTCAACGGGACCGCGAACTTCATTCTCTCCCGGATGGCCAGCGCCGGCCTAGGCTACGAACACGTGCTCGCGGAAGCCCAGGACCTCGGCGTCGCCGAAACCGACCCCGCCTTCGATGTCGAGGGGACCGACGCCGCCCTGAAGTGTGTCATCCTGGCGAACGTCCTCACTGGCTCCGAGCGTGAGTACACTCTCGAAGACGCGACCGTCGAGGGAATCAAGGACATCCCCGAGAGCGCGCTGGAACTGGCCCAAGAAGACGGCCGAACGATCCGGCTGATCGGAGAGGTGTCCGGCGGCGAGATCCGTGTCGGCCCGCGACTGGTGCCCGAGCACAGCGAACTCGCAGTCACCGGGACGACCAACATCGTCCAGTTGGAGACCGACAACGCGGGGCGGCTGAACCTCTCCGGCCGCGGCGCAGGCGGCCCGGAGACTGCGACGGCGATGCTGGCCGACGTTGGCCGACTCGACCCGCTGTCGCGCTGACTGTCTTTTCGAGTGGCCGCCCGTCCGAACTTTCTTGATGCCGTCCAGCGTACGCCTGGTACTATGAACCCGACCGAGAGCGTGGTGAGCAATCGATGAGCGAGACCCAAACCCAGGCGTACACGGTCCGACTGGAACTGGCTGATGAACCCGGTGAACTGCTGGCTGCGCTGGAACCGATCGCGGACAACGGCGGCAATCTCCTGTCGATCTTTCACGAACGCGGGAATCTCACGCCGAGAGGTCGTATCCCTGTCGAGGTGGATCTGGAGGCCACGCCCGAGCGCTTCGAGACGATCGTCGAGGCGCTGCGCGAGGCCGGGGTCAACGTCGTCCAGGCGGGGCAGGAACGATACAGCGAGGAGCTGACAGTCCTGCTCGTCGGTCATCTGGTCGATACCGATCTGTCGGATACGCTCTCACAACTGCGGGCTGAGACAGACAGTCGCGTCGCGGACCTGTCGCTGTCTGCCCCACAGGGGGTAGACGACGAGTCGAGCGCCCGGGTTCGGCTGAAAACTGATCAGGGGGCTGTTGAGGAGACGCTGCGGGCCGTCCGGTCGGTCGCCGACCAGAAGGATCTGCGCGTAATCGAACCGCTGGCGGCCGGAGGTGGTGTCTGATGCGGCTGGCGGTCGCAGGTGCGGGTGCAGTCGGCGGGTCCGTCGCGGAACTGGCCGGCGAGTACGACCACACGGTTACTGCGATAGCGGACTCCACGTCGGCCGCGATCGACCCTGATGGTATCGATTCCGACGCTGTTCTCGACCGGAAAGACAGCGAAGGGGTCCTCGGAACGGCGAATCCAGCGGACGCCCTCGCGGCCGAATACGATGTGCTTGTCGAGGCGACACCGACTACGCTTGGCGATGCCCAGCCCGGATTCGGGCACGCGACGGTTGCACTCGAACGGGACCGTCACGTCGTGCTGGCCAACAAGGGACCGGTGGCGGAACGGTACGGCGACCTGATGGCTCTGGCCGAGGAGAGTGCCGGCGAGGTGCGCTTCGAAGCGACGGTCGGCGGCGCGATTCCGGTCCTCTCGACGGTTGAGGACTACGGACCGGAGACGATCACCGCGGCCCGGGGTGTGCTCAACGGGACCGCGAACTTCATCCTCTCCCGGATGGCCGCGGAGGGGTTGGACTACGAACACGTGCTCGCGGAAGCCCAGGATCTGGGCGTCGCGGAAGCCGATCCTGCCTTCGACGTCGAGGGGACCGACGCCGCTCTGAAGTGTGTCATCCTGGCGAACGTCCTCGCGGCGGGCGAGCGTGAGTACACTCTCGCAGACGCGACTGTCGACGGCATCGATTCGATCCCGCCGAGTGCTCTCGAGTTGGCCCGCGAAGACGGCCGGACGATTCGGTTGATCGGTGAGGTCTCCGGTGGCGAGATTCGCGTCGGGCCACGGCTGGTGTCCGAACAGGCTGACCTCGCACCGAGCGGTACCCGTAACATCGTCCAGTTAGAGACTGACAACGCGGGACGGCTGAACCTCTCCGGCCGCGGTGCGGGCGGCCCGGAGACTGCGACGGCAGTGCTGGCCGACGTTGCCCGACTTGATTCCCCCGTCCCGTGACAGCAGTTCCCAAAACGCAAGACGGCGACGGGACGCAGCCTGTGGCGTATCGAAACCGTTTTAATTGCTTCTGCCGAATGATTCCGATACAGCGCCTCTGCGCGTGAGATACCAATGAGCGACGACAAACCACACCAGAACTTGGCCATTATCGGCCACGTTGACCACGGAAAGAGTACGATGGTCGGACGGCTCCTGTACGAGACAGGATCCGTACCCGAGCACGTCATCGAACAGCACAAAGAAGAAGCCGAAGAGAAAGGCAAAGGTGGCTTCGAGTTCGCCTACGTGATGGACAACCTCGCCGAGGAGCGCGAGCGTGGTGTCACTATCGACATCGCCCATCAGGAATTCGACACCGACGAGTACTACTTCACTATCGTCGACTGTCCGGGCCACCGTGACTTCGTGAAGAATATGATCACGGGCGCGAGCCAGGCTGACAACGCTGTGCTCGTGGTCGCTGCCGACGACGGCGTCCAGCCGCAGACCCAGGAGCACGTCTTCCTCTCGAAGACGCTGGGTATCGACGAGCTCATCGTCGCCGTCAACAAGATGGACCTCGTCGACTACAAGGAGTCCGAGTACGACCAGGTCGTCGAAGAGGTCAAACAGCTCCTCAAGCAGGTCGCCTTCGACGCCGAGAAGGCGAAGTTCATCCCGACCTCCGCGTTCGAGGGCGACAACGTCTCCGAGACGTCGTCGAACACGGACTGGTACGACGGCGAGACGCTCCTGGAAGCGCTCAACGCGCTGCCGGAGCCGAAGCCGCCGACGGACGCGCCGCTCCGACTGCCGATCCAGGACGTCTACACCATCTCCGGCATCGGTACCGTCCCCGTCGGACGAATCGAGACTGGGACGATGGAGCCCGGCAACGACGTCGTCTTCCAGCCGTCTGACGTCGGCGGCGAGGTCAAGACCGTCGAGATGCACCACGAGGAAGTCCCGAGCGCGGGCCCCGGTGACAACGTCGGGTTCAACGTCCGCGGTATCGGCAAGGACGACATCCGCCGTGGTGACGTCTGTGGTCCGGCCGACGACCCGCCGACGGTCGCCGAGACCTTCCAGGCGCAGATCGTCGTGATGCAGCACCCGAGCGTGATTACCGCAGGGTACACGCCGGTCTTCCACGCCCACACGGCACAGGTCGCCTGTACGATCGAGTCGATCGATCAGAAGATCGACCCCTCCTCCGGCGAGGTCGCCGAGGAGGACCCCGACTTCATCCAGTCGGGTGACGCGGCGGTCGTCACTGTCCGTCCGCAGAAACCGCTCAGCATCGAGCCGTCCAGCGAGATCTCCGAGCTCGGTTCCTTCGCCATCCGTGATATGGGTCAGACCATCGCGGCCGGTAAGGTCCTGAGCGTCGACGAGCGCGAATAATGCAGCAAGCACGCGTTCGGCTCGCGGGGACGAGTCCGAAAGATCTGGACGACATCTGTGACGATGTCCGCGAGATCGCGAACAAGACCGGCGTCAAGCTCAGTGGGCCTGTCCCGCTGCCGACCAAGACGCTGGAAGTGCCAGCCCGGAAGTCCCCTGACGGTGAGGGGACCGCCACCTGGGAGCACTGGGAGATGCGTGTCCACAAGCGGCTGATCGATATCGACGCCGACGAACGGGCGCTCCGCCAGCTGATGCGCATCCAGGTTCCGAACGACGTCTCCATCGAGATCGTCCTCGAAGACTAACGGAGTCGTTGGCGGAACGACTGGCACTGCCCGATCAGGGTCTCACGCGCGGGGGAATCGCATCATTCAAACACCTGCGCTTCGTGGGACGATATACGCGGGCCGGTAGATCAGTGGCAGATCGCTTCCTTCGCAAGGAAGAGGCCCGGGGTTCAAATCCCCGCCGGTCCACTCACCCTTCCGTTTCTCCTCGAATAGCTGGCTTTTGACCCGCTACACACTCGTTAGTCCCGATTGTGTCTGCAGTCGAAATAATGGTTGCGGGTTCTCTGTCAGTCGTGATCGGCCGTTCGAGCGCGGGACTATCTCTGAGGGCCTCCATCGGCTTGTTGTGACAACAAAGCGCTGAGTTCTAGCGTCGCATCGCTCATAGTCTGACGTACACGCGTGCTGAACAGAGACAAAGAGAACTTTACGAAAAGGCGGGTCCGATCAGAGGTCGGCGTGGTTGTAGCGCAGGTAGCCCAGAACGATGGGGATGATACCCCAAACCGCGAGGACGACCAGGCTGAACCACCGCGAGAGGTACCACGGACCGCTTGCGCTCATCGAGCCGGTGAGGACACCGGCCACGGCGTTCATATAGGCCGAGCTAGGTGGGAGGTTCGCAAGAAGCGCGACCCAGTTGGGCATCGCCGCGCCGCTGAACAGGCCCGGGGGAACCTGGAAGCCGTTAGCGACGAACCAGGCACCCATCGGGACGATGTCCCAGGCGAACTCCAGGACCACCAGCGCGAGTACGCTGAGCGTGGCCGCCCTGGCGGTCGAGGTCGTCCCGGCCGAGATACCGACGAAGAACGCGATGTAGACCAAGACGAACAACATCGTCACCAGGGTGAACAGGACGTAGTCGGTGGCCGAGAAGCTCACGTCGCCCACGAGGACGACCGCGAGCATCGCGACCAGCCCGACGAGGACGGGGATCGACAGCACGAGCGAGCGGCCAACGATCTTCCCGAGAACGACGTCACGGCGGGTGTGGGGCAGGCTCAACAGCAGCTTCCCGGAACCGGACTCGACCTCACCGGCGATCGATTTGTACGCGATGACCAGTGCCGCGACGGCGACGAACAGCGCGACAGGGGCCGCGAGGAACGTCATCAGCCCGAGCGTTGAGGCCTCTTCGTCGGCAGTGAACTCCGGGACGAACGCGTACAGGCCGGCGAACAGCAACGCCAGAGCGAGGAACGTCGCCGACAGCGCCCATAGCGAGCGCGACCGGCGGGCGTCGTTGAAGTCCTTACGTGCGACGACGGCCCAGCTCATCGGGCCACCTCCGTGAGTTCGGCCGAGGAGCCCGGAATCTGTTCGGTCGTCTCGGCCTCTGACGCCGTCGTGAACTGCGCGAACAGCTCTTCCAGCGAGGTCTCGGCGGTCGAGAAGTCCAGTACCTCGGCACCCGCGGATTCAAGGACATCGAGGATCGCTGTCTTCGAGCCACCTTCGATCCGGACGATCACAGTCGTCCCGGAAGCGCTCACGCTCTGGACGCCGTCGAGAACTTCAATCGCCTCGACAGCACCGTCCGGCACCGTATCCACTCTGATCGAGAGTTGCGTCGCCGTTCCGGCGGTGTCACGTAGCCCCTCGATGGAATCGACGGTGGCGATCTGACCCTTGTTGAGGATCGCGACGCGGTCACAGATCGCTTCGACCTGTTCGAGGATGTGACTGGAGAAGAACACGGTCGTGCCGCGTTCGTTCTCTTCGCGGATGAGTTGGCGCATTTCGCGAGCCCCGTTGGGGTCGAGCCCGGTCGAGGGCTCGTCAAGGATCAGGATCTCGGGTTCCCCGACCAGTGCCATCGCGAGCACGAGGCGCTGGCGCATTCCCTTGGAGTACCCGCCGGCCTTGCGGTCGGCCGCGTCGGCGATACCGACCCGTTCCAGCAGGGCCAGCGGATCGTCGTCGGTCCCCTTGGAGTCGATCGCGAACTGAACGTGCTGGCGGCCAGTCAGGCGACCGTAGACCTGGTAGGCGTCGGGGAGCACACCCGTCCGGCGTCGGATCTGGAGACTGTCTGTCTGTGCGTCCAGTCCGAGCACGCGCGCCGAGCCGGCAGTCGGGCGAACGAAGTCCAGCAACGTGTCGATAGTCGTTGATTTCCCTGCTCCGTTCGGCCCGAGGAAGCCGAAGATCTCTCCCTCTTCGACGGTAAGATCGACGCCGTCGAGCGCAACCACTTCGCCGAAGCGTTTAGTTAACCCTGTGAGCTCAATCGCAGAAGCCATAGTCACTGTACAACTTATTAGTAGATAAATATATACTGAGAAACAGTAGCACCTGTCACTGGAGAAATTATGAATATCGGGCTACGAGTGATTCGCGTTGGTCTTCCTCGGATCTGAGAACAGTCGTATTGATTGATATTCTCGTGAGCGGTCTAGAGCGGTGGTGAATCTATATGGCAGACACATTCTCCACATCGACAGCGGCCAGCTTGAAGACGACGACCGACGTCCGTCAGCTCGCAGGCCTGTGTTTCCTCGTCTTGGCGGCGCAGTTTATGACCGTCATTATGCTCGCCGCGGCAATGGTACCCGACTACGATTTCAACGCAGCGGCCATCAGTGATCTCGGCGTGTTCCCCGAGACGAGCCTGCTGTTCAACGCGTCGCTGTTCGTCGTCGGAGTCCTCAACCTCCTCGGTGGCTACGCATTCTATCGGTATCACGGCAAGCGGTGGCTCTTTGCGACGTTCGCGATTGCTGGCCTGGGTGCCGTCGGGACCGCACTGTTCCCATTAGACGTCAGCGACATCCACGGCCTGTTCGCCCTCATTGCGTTCCTGTTTTTCAACCTCCAGGCGATCGGAACGGCGATGCGTCTCGACGGTGCGATGCAGGCGCTCTCGATCGTCGCGGGCCTACTCGGCCTCGCGTTCGTCGTCGTTATGGCCATCGGTGATGGCGGCAACACTGCCGTTTTCGGCCCGATCGGACACGGTGGTACCGAGCGTATGATCGTCTACCCGGTTATGCTCTGGATGGTCGCCTTCGGCGGCTACCTGCTCGGCACTGGAGATAGCACCGTCTGAATCACATATCGACTGGGGTCGGGGTAGCCTGGACACGAGACACCAATCGAATCTGTAATTTCTGGCTACGTGTGTGGCGCTGAGCAATGGCTGGAGGTCAGCCGAAGACGCGATGTGATCGAACGACACCTCGTGGGACAGGAGGTGACCAACGCGGAGTCACTACCTGATTGGGACCCACGACACACGGTGGCGGTCGTTCGCCACTCTCTATTATAGAATAAGTATAGTCTAAGTAACAACTAAGCTGGAGCGTGTTGTACTTCCAGCGTATGGAAGCGACAGACAGTGCGACTAGTGATATGCGAGACGACCGTGTGTTCGATCGGCCGTTGCCCGAGTACGTCGATTGGCTCGTCGGGGTGGTTATCGCACTCGGTGGTATGGCACTGATCGTCGGTGGCACTGCTGTGACCTTCGTCGTTGATCGGGAATTGCTTGCGGAGGATATCGAAGCGGGTGAGATCACGGTCGTCGTCTTGCAACGAGATCTCACAGAAGCAGAGATGCTCGATTTCAGCCTGGAAGTCGTCAACTGGACTGGGATCGGCCTCCTCGTGACCGGTCTCGTGCTCGTCCTGTTCGCAGTCGTGTACGTCGTGTTCCGCCACCGGACCCATCGACGTATCGGGAACGAGACCGATAGCGGCTCGTATCGATCGTCGGCGGTTCTCGGTGCGGTCGCGACGGCGATACTCTCGTTCGTTCCCTTCTCGCCGGTCCTCGGCGGCGGCCTTGCCGGTTATCTCGAACAGCCCACGTCGGGACGGCCGGTGAGCGTCGGTGCCCTCTCCGGCTTATTGTCGATACTCCCGGCGCTGGTCCTGCTCGGATTCGTTACTGTCGGTATGTATTCGGGGTTTGCTACGATACAGGAGGCCGGTCTCGGTTTCGTCGTTGTCGCGGGGATGTTCTTCGGGGTGCTGCTGCTCAGCGCCTACGGTGCCGGGATCGGTGCGCTGGGCGGTTTCGCGGGCGGACGTCTGGCCGAAAACGAATGAATACCACCGACTCACTCGCCATCGAAACGTTGCGTCGGGGCGTAGAACACCGTATATAGTTGTCCTCGTGTTCTCGGTCGGCGGCCCTCGGGCTGGTGGCCGGCGTCGGCGCGGATCTGCCGGCCCCGGTTCGTCGACACTTCGAGACTATCCGCCAAGACGGCAACAGCACATCACCCGAGCTCGGCTGCGACAAGCGGGACAGTTCCGATTCGGTGGTGCCGACGTGTCTCGACGTCCATTCACAGCGCGTCAGATCTACAGCGTCTCGCCCACCGGATACGTCTGGGACGCCGATATCGAATTGATCAGATATAACGAATATCGAAAACGAACAAAATCAGGCATCTGGGTTCGAGTAGTGGCAGTAGCCGACGTGACGGTCACTCTCAGGCCGAGAGAGTTGCTGACTCCACAAAGCCATCCTCGAAGACGAAGGTGCCGTCGTGCTGGACGACGTCGCCGTCGACTTCGATGACAGAGTCGGTGCTCATATCGACGTGCACAGCCGACTCGTTGCCTTCAGTGTCCTCGGGAACGCAGTTAGGGATAGCGGATCCAATCGCGGGGTGAACGGTATCGCCCATCTTCTCGGGCGCGACATCCGATAGTTCCATCGCGTTGTCCTCGCCGTTGACGAAGACGATGGCATCGGCGGTTTCGATCAGCGCCAATTCCAGTTCCGGTGTCTCGACATCATCTTCGAGAGCCGTCAGGTACGCCCGCAAGGCACGGGGGCTCAGGTGGGTCGGGCACCGCGCTCACCGCACACCTCGAAGAAGGCCACGACGAATTCCTCGGCTGCTGGCGTGGTGATCACGAGAACGTCGTCACCGGCCTCCATACCGTCGAGTGGTCCGCGACGATCTTCGTATGGCGTGTAATTGGGTCCATACGATCACTACGCCAGCACTCATCTTATATATAGTATGACATTTGGTGGCAACCGGGCCGCTGACTTGAACGACGTGCTCCCGAGGAGACTCGTGATTTGATGGTACCTGTCGTTTTCCGTCGGCACCGACGAGTCAAAAAGAGTTCAACAATTGCGACACTCACTGTGTCACCGAATGCCAGCATTTTGTGTCGACAGTGTTTGGCGTTGCTGGATCAGTCGAGCAAGACAGCAGTCCCGTAAGCGATGACTTCAGATCCGCCCTGGGTCACTTCGGAGGTCTCCATCCGGACGTTGACGACGGCGTCAGCGCCCATCTCAATCGCGTTCTGTTCCATCCGCTCGATGGCCTGGTCGCGTGCATCTGCGAGGAGCGTCGAATAGGCCTTGAGTTCTCCCCCGGCTAGGTTTCGAATCCCCTGGGTGATGTCACGACCCACGTTCCGGGCTCTGACGGTATTGCCGCGAGCGATGCCGAGCACGTCCGTGATCTCGTGGCCAGGAATGGTTTCAGTGGTCACTGTCGCGACGAGCGAAGCGTGTATATCTGCTGAACCAACTTGTGAAGACATATCAGCTACTAAAACGGTCGCACAGAGCATAAGTTAGTAGTGACCAGTGCGAGCACGTATCCAGGGCAACGATCCGCGAGAAAAAGCGCTGCGAGAAGATGTGATTGAGTGTGTTGACTGATGATAAACGTGCGATGAATCTACGTCGTCATCGATTCTTTTTGACGAAGCGATTTAGCGATTCACGCGACAATCGACGATTTATTTTGAGTATACACTGTTTCGGACATCAGTGAAGGTGTGATGAGAGCGGTCCGCATCCATCGTATGGATAAACTCCAGCACAACGAGCGACCCTGGATCACCGGGAAATCAGAAAAATGGCATTATAGACGCTGAATAGTGCCAAGATATCAACTCATAACCGTGCAAACTGTGGATGGGCCCTGCCGGGGTATAGATTCTGACATATAACCGCACTCGGTGGATCATTTTGTGTCGTGTTCATAGGTTTCACCTCAAGTACTGGCGTCGGTGTTCCATTTTCTCGCGTGCAGTTCGTCGATCGTAGTGCTGTTCGAGGACCTGCTGGGAGACGTTCATCCGGTCGCTGACGATCTCGACCGGCACCTCGTCGAGCAGGTGTGACGTGATCGCGCCCGAGCGCACGTCGTGGGGCGATCGCGAGGACGGGCACTTACTCGCGTAAATCCGATCCATCGCTTCGCAGTCAGATGGGTCGCGATCGTGGGGGCACTCAGTGTACTGGCACGGACGGGTTAGCGCATAGACTGCCGTCCTGATCGCCGAGCCAGAGATCCGGCCCTGGTGGGTCGTGAAAATCGGCTCGCGACCGTACTCGTCGGTCGCGTCGATCCGCTGGGTGTCCAGATAGTCCGACAGAACCTCGTTGGTTTCCGTTCGGAGCGCTACCCACCGTTCCCCTTGGTTCTGGTTTTTCAGCGGCGTGTCCATCTTCGGCCGATGGGTCAACTGGAGGCCAGGTGCGTCTGGATCGTAGTCCTCCAGGTCGAGCGCACGAACGCCCCCGACGCGCATCCCTGTCAACCACAACAATCGCATAATGGCGTGGTTCCGACTCGCGTACTCGTAGGTCCGGAGATACTCAAGAACTCGCTCAGCCCGGTCAGCGTCCAGCGTCGTCTTGCTGACGGCATCTCCACCGGAAACTGTAGGGATCAGCATCTTCTCGGGAAGTGACTCCGGCACAGCGTCGATCGAGGCACAGAAACGCAAGAATACGCGAACCGTCGACAGCTGACCGCGCAGTGTCACCGGTTCGAGACCGTCCTCTTCTCGTCGATCGACGCGGTAGCTATGGAGTTGCCGACCCGTTAGATCGTTCAGGTTGTGGATCTCGTTGTCTTCGCACCACTCGGCGAATGCCTCCAATCGATACCGGTGGGATTGGTGCGTCTCGGCCGAGAGTTCACCCTCGCGGTGATCCAGATATAGCGTCACCGCGTCCTCGGGTGCCAGCGGATCAAGAGTCTCGCTCACGAGCCTTCACCTCGCGAGCGAGCACACACCGGGCACGCGGGCACATCGACCACGGCGTCGTAGCCGGCGGCCTGACGACCGCACGCACACCGGCCGGGCGCGAGCGCGTCTGGCTGGCGGCTCTTACTCACCGAGCATCGCCTCCTCGGCCGCGACGAACTGCTCGCGATCGCCACTGCTGTTGAGCTTGATTCCCAGAACTCGCCCGTAGATAGCTTGTATCTTGGCTAGTCCCGGGATCGACTGTGCTACTACTCTCAGTGAGGCTAGTTTCAAGGCCCCGCGAACTTGATTGTCGCATTGGTCGGAAACTCCTGGTAGAGTTGACCCGACCCCCGGCGTGTCTCCAGCACGTCGGGATTCTGTCCCGAAAGGGGTGGGTCATCCTCACCATTCAGATGGCTCGGTTAAAAACTTTGCTGACGGATGTTAATCTCTGGTATACGATCATCAATACATTCATTACTTAACGTCTCTAATTGCAGATTATCGGTGTTCATATGAGTACGGCCCTTACAGAGGCAGATAGTATGCGTCAGGACGCGGAATGGATGGCTCCGTCTGATGATCGGATCCTGGAGTTGATCCGCGAATATGGGAACCTGACGCCGAAGGCTATCGAATACTTCGGCGGTCCATCGAGGCAATACGCTAGTGAGCGCTGTAGTGAGCTCACTGAATACGGACTCCTGGAACGAATCTATCGGGGGTTGTACGGCATTACTGACGCCGGTGAAGCCTATCTCGATGAGGACCTTGACGCTGCGACCCTCTCGAAGGACTGACTCCACTTTGTGTACCAGGGATTTATACGTAATCGCGTCCCCTCTCCTGATTGGGTGGCTCGCCATCGATTGCTTACCCACCACCGATTGAGCCACCCTTCCCCCCTTCCCACCTACGACCGTTTTCATACCGACCCTCCTGCGAGATCAGCGAGCCGTGCTCGCACCCAGGCCGGCGGTTCGCGATCTAGTTCCTGGCCGGCTTGGAAACCGGTTGCCAGCGTAATCTCGCCGTCGGGCTGGACGTCGACGTACCAGCGCTCGGGGCCGCGTTCGAGACAGTACCGTTCGCCGCAGCCGGCGTGTCCGAGCAGCGTGATTTCGGGTTCAGTTCCGGACATAGTTACACCCGTGGTGGCATTCGCGAGCGGTTTCAAAATCGAAGTAAGCGCTGCCGTTCGCCAGCCCGTTGTCGAACCAGATCTCGGTCTTCTCGCCAGAGACTTTTGGGGTGACGACGCGGTCGGGCTTATTGCCGTGCTGCATACCCAGACTGTGACAGCGGTGTCTAAAGGTGCTGGTGTGCCCGCTCGAACGGAAGTCGAAAACGGTGGGTAGTCTGCCGAGATCGGGCACGGATACCTGCTGAAACTTTCGAAAACAGGCGATGAACGGAAGTCGAACGGAAGTGAACGGAAGTGCTGTCGTCTGGTGATTTACTCGCAGACGGATATAGAGCGGCTGCTGTTGACGGATTTGATGAAAATCAGAAAGTAGATGATACTGGCACCGAGTGGCATACAAGACTTAGAGAATACAGTCGGCAAGGCAGCTCATCGGCTAGAATCGGATTAGATATTTGTACTTTTGCAGGCAAGAGCGTATATGGATCGGTGCGAGTATTGTCAGGACGAAGGCGCTCGGTTTCGCTGTAACTGGTGTGATCAAGTGTATTGTGGCCATCACCGGTTACCCGAAAAGCATGATTGTGACGGGAGCCAATACGAATATCACGAAAATGAAAAGAGCGCTGTTGAACCATTGGACTCCAATGCAGTCGGACGCACCGGGAAGCGGCCAACCGGAGACTTCGGCGATCAGTCACCCGGTATAGCGCCAGATGGATCAATTGTGCGTGACGAGGATGACTCGGATTCGCAAACCGACGACGGCGACCGGAATCCATCACTAATTGACAAACTATTATTTTGGCGCTGAATGGTGGTATGCTCCTATACTAAATGCGCGCGCTGTATCTTGCACTGACCCACGCACCAATCTTCCGATAGATTCCGCTGTTTCACTGTATTCGGTAAGAGCCCGAGAGTATTAAAAATCCAGCTAACAATCTTGCGTATGGGTTCAGTTATTGAATCTCAGAAATGTTGCCGTTGGTCACTCCGACAAGAAGCATAACTAAGACAATGACAACGATCAAGATTTCTTTCCAATTTTCTTCAAGAAGCATCTTCATACCATAGACTCGGGTGTATTCTGCATTTGCGCGTTGACCACGCCGGTCTAACCTGCGACTGACACCGGACATACTTCCGACAATTATTGCTGTGCCGAAGGAAATGGCAACTAAAGTATCAACAGCAGACAATATTGCTATCCCACCCATCACGAGCAAGATCCCGAGTGCGGCAATAGTTCCTAAAGAAGCGATGCCAATGAATGGAATGCCTCGGGCGAAGAATCCAACAAAAGAAGAACCTAACCAAATAGCTGCACCAACAATAAGGCCAATACTCAGTATCGCAGTTACAGAGGGTTGTATATCTGTGATGACCATTGCCAGTAAACCGGCGAGGAAATAGCCTGTGCCTGCCGAAAAAGCGTTTGAGATATTGTGCTTTATTCGAGTTGAATTGAGCTGTGTGCAGGTATAGCCGGCTGCTAACGCCACCATTACTACTGGGACGAAATGAAGGATTTCGGGTGCGTTTGCAACTTCAAATGGCTGAATCGTATCTATCCCCAATCCACCAATGTGAACGGTAGACAAAGATATGAAGTGAGCACCAAGGAATACCCATAGAGTTGCTTGCCACCGAGGGTTCTGAGTGAATCCGGTATCGGAAACAAACAGAGCCACAACTGCCCACCCAGCGAGAAAAGCGAGAAGGCCAGATGAAAATCCATACCGAACTTGCTTCTTCTGGGTTCGCCTCATACTGAGATTGTTGTAGATGTGGCAGAAAAAAGCATAGGATACTGTACCAAACGTTTAGACTACTCAGAGTGTGCTGCCGACTTGTTACACAAGTCGTGACTGAATTCACGAACCCACCTAACAAATCTCACACAGATTCGCTGTTTCATTGTGTTCAGAAAGAGGCCAAACAGTACGTAGTCCCCCGCCCGTTCCCTTCCTTCACAATCAAGTCGTAGCGCTGGAGACTCGCGAGGAACTTCCGACGGGTGCTCGTCGCTTTCGGGTTCTGTGCCTCCTGTTCGTACTGCTCGTGCAACTCGCTGGATGCGATCTCGCCGGCGTTCGCGATAATCTCGTAGAGGATACGCTGGTGGGTGCCCAGCGAGCGTACGCGACGCTCGCGCATATCGGCCTCGGCCTCGTCGACGATCGTGTCGACGACCTCAGTGGTCAGCCGCTTCCGATCGGACTCTTCGACGTGGCGAGCAGCACGCCGGAGCAGCGCGATCCCGTGGCGAGCGTCGCCAGCGGCGATATCCGCGATATGTCTGACCGCAGCGTCCTCAACGCGCGAGGCGATCATACCGTGATCGACACGACTGTCAAGGATATCGACGAGCTCGGGAAACGCATAGGCCTCCAAGTGGACGGACTCGGCACTTCGGAAGCGCGATTCGGCGCGCGGATCGACCTCGGAGAGCCACTCGGACTCGTCGACAGTGATCGTGACGATCGAGACGTTCGGGATCTCGTACAGCGAGAGAAGGATCTGTGCATTGTCGAGGACGTCGACCTCGTCGAGGACGGCGATAATCTGGTCGTCACTCTCGCGAAGGCGATCGAACGCGACACCGCGATAGAATCCTTCGCGTCGGAGGTCGGCACCGAGGCCAACGTCCCGCGCGAGCTCGTAGAGGACGCCGGAGCCGGTGTCAGCCATACAGTTGACGTATCCCCAACGGACGCCGAGTGTCTCGGCTTCGAGGAGTCCGAGGGTGTGCTTGGCGATCGTGGTCTTGCCGGCACCGGACGGGCCGTGAATACAGATGTTCTCAGCTGGATCACCGTAGGTGACCGGCTCGAGGATCGAAGAGAGGTGGTCGATCTGACCGTCTCGGTGGTGTAGGTCCTGCGGGACGTACTCGGGCCGGAGTGCGCGAGCATCAGTGATCATACGTACCAGTCTATATCGAGGTATCAAAACTGTCCGCCGACGCCGGTGTGAAAGTGAAAGTAATCGAACTCACTCGTCACGACGGAGAGCTTTACGCACTCGTTCCCGTCTCAATTGGCGTGATAATCTCCAGAGCGTATAGCCAGCCGTGCGATCAGTTGTATAAATTTAGTGGCTACTGACCACAGAATCTCAGCACTTGGAAGATTCACAGGTCGTTCAGGCTCAGGTTCACCGATCCGTCTTCGGTAAGTTCGTACTCAATAAACGTTGGGTCGATAAAGTACGGTTCCCGGTAGAGCTTGTCACTTGCGACTTTTTTTGCTGTCTTGCCGAGCCCGTTGGCGAGAAAGATGGGTCGGACATCGTCAACTGTCGTGTCGACTTTCGCGGAGAGGAACTGTTTGGCCCAAACGGAATAACGGTACAGTTGATCAACTTCCCTCTTGTTTGATTGATTCACCGCGGCCCGCTTCATCTCAATTGGGAATGCTCGATAGCGCCCATTCGGCTTGAGACCTAAAGCGAGTCCATCAAGGGCTTGACCGCTGCTGGTCGATGGCACGTAGTTCGAAAACCAAATAATGTCAGTACCAGCTGTAAGTTGCTCAAACGCATCAATTCCTGCGTCGAAGTGCTCGACCCACCACGCCTCTAATCCTTTCTCGTGTCTGAACTGCTCTTTTTCGTGCCTTGCAACAGGAATCTCTTCAAGAGCCAGCCCAGCCAACCCATCTTCAGGTCCAGAGAGATCGCGTCCTTCGGCGCCTTGATGTTGGATATCTTCCATCGAGAGAACCCGCCCCGATTTAGGATACGGTTCCCAGTCGAGATCAGCCGGTTTCATCGGATTGGGAAGTTCGTCACCGAGGATGGTCATTAATCGACGCCCTTCCCAGGGGGTCATCGATGTGAGTGACTTTGACCCATTCAGGAACTTCTTGAATCGCGGTTGCCATACAGACGTGTCGAGATCGATCGTATCGAGTAAGCGCCATTCCTCTAGTGCGCTGGGGAAGACCCCAATTGGTTCAATTGGGACTCGCAGCGCAAACTGTTCTTCGAGGATAGCGTTCGAATCATCGCCTCTCGCTTCTAAGGGCGTGGGATCAAAATACGGGCGGCCAGTAATCTCAAACACCCCAGTATAGCCGAAGCCTGGGTCGCCACCTTCACAGAAGTCCATAAATTCGTCAGGGTCGTCGCCGCTTCCAATGTTGGCAATATTGAAAAACACGTATTGACCAGGCCGGGTACTCAGGACATCTGAAAAGAGGTCCATCACCTTCCGCCACTGTGAAACGTTTCCATAGGTAGCTAGGCAACCCCGGGTCGCCATCGCTGGATACGTACGCTTGTTTGCGGTTGCAAGGTGTGCTCCAAGAGAGCTCATATGTCTTGTGAGTCCATACTCCAATCATATCATTGTTTCTACGAGAAAACAGATAACCACTAGGTGCGCACTCGGAAGGAACCTAGACGGAATGGGAAACAAGTCGCTTCATAGAGTGTACTTGTGGTCGGCGTAAATATTGGCTGCCAATCAGCGGATGGGTTATTCGGCACCGACATCGACCGCGGTCTCGACTTCGACTGATAGCGTCCCGGAGATCGACAGCGTCTCGGCGATCTCCTGTTTCTGGCTCTCTGTCAGGTCGTCACGCTCGAGCACGCGCTCGATACGCGGCACGATCCGCGGGGCCAGGTCAGCACTCAACAGCAACGCTCGTGTCTTGTTACAGTCCCAAAAGTCAGCCGCGGCCTCGATCGTACGCTCGCGATGCTGTTTGTCGCCGTCCGTTCGGATTCGCATACCCCGGTCTCGTGTGTACGAGTTCAAAAGTCAGGGGTATCTCGGGGAACACAAACCGCGGTAGTATATAAAGCCGGCTCGGATCTCGGCACGATCACTCCGCCGGCCAATCCAATCACGCTCACGGCCACAGATATATGCACACGCCCGCGCAGAACCCGTGTGCATATTCGGGATCGGGATTTTCTCGACGCGCAACCCCTGACTGTCGCCCGGATATTACCGAACTGGGTCACACTGCCGGAGCACGAACGCAACCCTGAACTACCGAGATACTGTTGCGAAAAGAGTCGCCAGCCAGGGTACGTGGCCTGGCCGACGACCTTGTAGGGGGCGGTGGCCGGGACAGATCAAACAAGGTGGTTATGGGGGGGTGGAGGGGTGCTCGTATGACGGTCAAGCAATCGATCACGAGCAACCCAGTTAATGGTGATTGATGAATATATAATAAATTGACATCTCCATCACTGGCGGGTTTTAAGTCACTGGTCGGTCGAGAATCGTGGCCTGGCGGCACCCTTACCTTTAATACCATATCCCGGACCCTTGCCTATGCAGTGTAACAACTGCGGCACCCGGCTGAACCGATTCAAGGTCGTGGTGTTCGGCACGCGGTACTGTACTGATTGCGCACCGATCTCGCAAGCGACGAGTGGAGGTGCCCTAATATGACGGATCTCGCACTAGACGGGAACGATCTCCTGGCGTTGCCGGTGTTTATGCTGGGGAGCCTTGGACAGCTGGGCTTTCTGAGCCTGAGCGTCGCCGGGATTTCCCTCTCGACCGTACTGTACTCGATTACGGCTGACGGGTACACAACCCAGATCTCGCTGGGTCTCATTCTGTCGGTGGCTGCACTCGCGTACGTGATGTGGACGAACGACCTCGGCTGGCGCGGGTGGTCGGGCCTGCAGATCTGGCTTGTAATCGTTGTCGTGTGGCTCGTCCTGAGTCCGCCGTTCGTCCCGATTATGAAAACGCTCTTGCTGGGTTCGACCTGGGGCGGATTCGTCGCTTTCGTGCTTCAGACGGTCGGTTTCTCGACCCTCAGTTACCTCGGGTGATTCGATGAAACGGATTTTCTCACTAGCGCTGGTGTTGTTAGTCGTCACGTCCCCGATCTCCGGCCTACTCGGTGTGGGCGCAAGTCCGGTCGGGCAAGCCTCGGCTACTTGCTCAGGTATGGGCGTAATGGTCGATGACGACTGTGGTCCTGACAACGACCCCTCGAACACAGAGATCGACCAGTCGCAGGATCACCTCTCGCTCTATCAACAGGGCGTCTCGATGATGTCGATGTCTCAGAGCTTCAACGACGTGATGTCAAACTACGTCCGAGACACTGAAGACATTGCGTGGCTCACAGCTGAGCGAGCGGTCGCACAGGCGTACCAGAACGGCTCGACCCAGTCTGCCGCGAAGATCGACGCGAAAGAGGCAGTCAAAGACTACTACGCCACCAAACAGAAGAACCTGCTCACTGCCTGGGACAACCATATGGCGGCGCTGAAGTCGATGAAAAACCAGACTTCGACGTTTACCAACGATTCGACAGAGTTTGTCTACAAAACTGAAAATCATAATGGCTACCAGCCGGGCGCGAATTACCACGAGGCTTGGTTCGCTGGCTTCGAGCTTCGGAAGAAGAATATCACGCTCATCAACGGCGAGACTGTCAAATCCTATATTCTCGACCCGCTGTTGCAGGATGATGGCACATACGTCCATATGGAGTACAACCCCGTTACCGGGTTGCAGTTCTACGACAACACTGCTCGGTCGACCGAATACGTCTATGATCACACTTCGGGCGGCTTCGGCCAGATAAACATCCGCGCCCCACCGAACTCGGATTACCCGCAGAAAGCGTATTTCTTCAAACCGCGTTGGGACGGACCTGCCAATAACATTCAATCAACCTATGATGAAGTCGCATCCGAAATTGACGTGTTCGTCGACAACACGTACAACGACTTCCAGACCGACCAAATCAACGTCACTGAGCTTCTGAGCCGGACAAATCTGATGAATCACTATATGGCCGATGGCTCCGGTAATGCGTCATTCAATGACGTTGTGGCTGCACTCTCCGCGGCAGGCTGGTCTACCACCGATCTCGGAAATACAAGCTATATGAATCTCACCTATGAGCCGAACCACCTCTCGAACGCTTCGATCACCCGGAAAGGGATGCTACTCTCCGGAGAGGCCCCACCGAATGAAACCTGGACTGTCGGACAGCAGTACAACAGTAGCGAAATCAACGGCACTCAGGCGGTCGCAACCCTCGCCGGAGATCTCCATACTGTCAACGGTTCATTCCAGATCAACGCGGTCTACGACTCGAACGGCGAGGAGATCGAGGACGTGGACATCACGACACCAGACAGGTCGTACAAGACCACCAACACCACCGAGTTGCAAAATCTGGTCGAACAGCTCGGTAAGGACATTGAGAAACTCGAAGATATGAAGACGGACGATAGCGGTGGCGCTGGCGCTGGCTCTGGCGTCGATGCCTCCGGATTCTTCAGTGCCTTTGGCAATGCCCTGACCGGACTGTTCGGCTTTGTCGGGAGTGGTGTCACCGGAGCGATTCAGGGACTCGTGATCGTCGCTGGCGGCCTAATCGCTCTGAGCATCCTGCTGAACGCGCTTATGCCTGGGTAATACTGGAGGATTCACCTATGAAACGCATTCTTTCAGTGGCGCTGGTACTGCTAGTCGTTGCATCGTTCGGAGTCGGATCTGCCGCGGCACAGCCTGAGATCCCGACTCACACCCCGTCCCCGGATGCGGGCCAGAACCAGACGCACGAACGGATCGACAACGCGACCGTCCTGGTCTCGTCGTCATTCGACAACGGGACTGCGACCGTCGTAATTGAGTCCGAAATCCCGCAAGAGATCGTACTATCGGATGCTGGCGACTTCGTCCAGGGCGGGGAGGTAGACCAACGAACGGTGTTCCTCGAGCCTGGCGAACGGGCCAGGATCTCGATGCCGGTCACAAAGACCAACGGATTCGCCGGCCTGTCCATTTCGACCCAGGAGACGCTCTACGCGGTCCCACTCGAAAACGAGAGCACTACTGAACAAGTGTCCTGGTTTCAGAGTGAGAGCACTTGGAGGACGGTTCAAACCGCGGCTGTCGGCGGTGCGTCGGGCGTCCTGGTCGTCGCGCTGTTGCTCGCGTATCGACTCCGAGACGGGGGCAAAGAGCGAACGGAGCGGATAGCATGACACGAGAGAGATCCAGAGAGGAGCTGGCCGTCGAGTTGCTGACAGCGTATCGCAACTGGATCGGTCTCGCAGCGCTGGTCGTCGTCGGCACTGTCGCTGTGCTCGTGACAGTCCTGGGTGTGTCTCTGCCACGTGTCGAGATCACCCGCGACCAGAAGGTGTTCGTCTTGTCGTCCGTGCTGCTCGGGATGGCTGGGTACTTCCCACTCGCGAAGATCTACGAGTGGATCTACAACCCTCCGAAGCGCTATATCGTTAGTCTCGGTCTCTCTGGTGAGCCAGGGATATACGAACTCTCTCCGAAGGCCTGGCAGAATGTGGATGTGATCGAGGACGAACTATACCAGTGGGAAGGGATGGCCTGGCCGACCTACGAGGCAGAAGACTTCGATCCGGAGTCGATGACCGCCGTCGGCACCTGGCGCGGCTCCAAGCCGGACAGCGAACTACTCCGGTACGACAAGAAGTTAGAAGAAGTACGGGACACGCTCGAGGAGCAAGCAGATACCTCAATCGACACCGAGATCCAGATCTCGTCCAGGGTCCGTCAGGCAGTCCAAACGATCGGCCGGGCGATTATCGACGAACACGCGAGCGCGACCACCTACAACGGTGATCGCGTAGCCGACGTGCTCGCGGATATCCGAAAAGACGTCGAGCAGGACACCGGCGATCCGACTCCCCAGCGGAACGGTCAGAAACCGATCCAGAAGCGCGAGCAGTCAGAAGATCGGTCGGGTGACGATCCGGTAACGGAGTCGATGGAAGCGCTGGCCGGTCTCGAAGAGGCGCTGACGGACGGGGGCGACAATGAGTGAGAAAAATGGCGAGCAAGTCGCTTGGGCGTCGGCGCACGTCCGCGAGGAACTCCCCGATCTCGATGAGGCACATCCACACGCCGGACTGGTTCAGGACCGCCAGAAAAGAGCGCTCATTAGTTACCTGTCGGCCGTCTATGACGGGGAGATCACCGAGACGGACATCTACCGAGACATCGTTCGGAACGAGGCGACGGACTCACTCACTGACGCTGTGAGCGAGGGGAACGTCTCGCAGATGCAGTACGCGATTGGTATGGTCAGTAACGAAAAGAGCGCTCGCAACGCGGATACGCAAGCGTGGATGCGCAACGCGCTGCTCGATGAGGCGTACGTGGGTATGGTCGTGGGCGGGATGGGCACGGGCAAGACCGCGTTCGCGCTCGACCGCGCGGACGATTGGCACCACGCGACTCGCGGCCGCGTCGTCACGAACGTTGCAAGCGCGTGCGATCCCGCGACCGTGCCCGAGGACGTGACCGGCTACACCGAGCCCGATCGCCCCAACAACGTGCCCGAGTACGCGGGTTCGTACTTGGACGTTGAGAACGCGTTCAAAAACGCGCGGACCCACATCCTGGCGATAATCGACGAGACCGACCAACGACTCACCGGCAAGGGATCGGATCAACAGGCCGGCGAGCAAATCGCCAAGATGCTGAAACTCGTTCGGAAAGGCGAGGCACCAGCTGGCACGTATCGAGGGATGCTCCTGGTCGGACAGACCGTGAAAGGGGCGACGAAAGAACTCCGGCGACTCGTGACTTCGAACGGTCACCTCTGGCGGAAGACTTCGAAGTCCCGCGTCGAAGTCTACGACGACGTGACCAGTGGAGAGTTATCCAGCAAGAAGGCCATTCGCACGATCTCGGGCCTGAAGGACGCTCGCTGGAACTACGACACTGGCGAGGAGTCGTCGTTCGTGATGGACGTTGACGCCGACGACGTCGACGGGGATCTCACCGAGAAACAGCGTGACATCCGCGTGGCGGTGCGAGCGGTCGCCCTGAAAGGGCTAAGTGCGCGTGACGCTGCCAGCCTGGTCGACTTCGAGAAGACGTGGGTAAACGACCGCGTGAGCGAGTGGGAAGACGGCGAGTATGTCGACGTTGTAGGCGTCCGCCCGTCTGATATCGAGTAGGGACGCGCGGACGCCGCGCTCGTAGAACTGCCCGACTGCGCCCGGGCGATCCGTGTCCGCCGTCCGGACGCAACCATATATAATATTATACTCCCCCACAGAGAGAATCTTCTGGTCCCGGGGTGTGCGATGACGGGATAGTCGGCTCAATCTCCTGGATCGACTCGCAAGCAGCGGGAGAAGCGGGGTCAAAATTTTTCGCGCTGACTGCGCCAGAGGTGGCGGAATGTATTTGTGATGTGCCTAAGAGACGCTGCCCTTGATGGGATTGCAGTTGAAATCTAATTCTAGCATTAATTCGATCTATTCGGGGTGATTGGTGGCCACAAATATTTCTCCGATCTTTGTCAGATAGATCCTATGGCCCTGACCAGAATCGTCTCGTTCTACGAGGCCTAGATCTTCGAGTCCTTCTACTCGGTACTGTGTCTTACTAATATATGACCGATCACATTCCTCGTCAGTGGTTTTTGCGTGTTTACGAGCCAATTCTGATATTGAATCGATATCCCCACATTGATGTATTATTGATAGTAGCTCAACTTGATACTCCTCTAAGTCCATTACTGGAGGAGCAACAAACTCAACATGATGCTCACCTTCGTCCAATTCTCGTGGGCTGGTCGTAGTTCCCGTTTCGAGTTTCTGGAGAAGATCTGTGATATCTTCTAGTCGTTCGTTAATTATTGGCTTTATGTCATCTTTGAAAGATGTCTCAACTAAAAATTCTTTCTCTTCTTCAAGCAACTCCATTACATCAACCATCAGGTACTTTTCTGGAGCTACGTAATATGTATGTAGCTGATTCCTCAGCTCAGGTTTTCTCAATATATGTGTATCAATGGCAGTGGCAAAGGAAAATGCTACTGTTCTTGGCATCGAAGAAATATTCACATATATCTCATATCTGTCTTCAATTTTCTCTTTAATTTCACGGTGAGCGATCTCGTAGATCTCCATATAGTCGTACATATCTGGTATACATAATTTGCTGACGTCGATACCAAGAGCACTCCTGACTGAACGCTCAATATTGTCAGCGATTCTTTCTGCTAGTTCTCCCTCTCTACTAGCGCTCGGATCATTGCCAGAGGTGATGAGAATGACTTTATCCACATCAAAATCGTCTTTGAATAAAGGCTGAATCATCCGCTCAAAGTCGAATCCAACAGGAAGATAATGTATCTGTTTGCTCATAAAGTAAGAAAGAATGTACCTCCAGAGATCATAAATGTTTTTGTGAGATTGTTGGTCACTCATAAAGAGAATAGTGATAGAGACATCGTTACTAGATTTTAATTATATCCCTCTACGCACAGGCGAAACCTACTAGTCTCATTTGCTAGAAGGGTTTTTCCGGGTGTAAGCCGTGTATATATACAGATAAAGCAGGTCTTAACCTCCACATAATTCGGCCGAAGGATAGTCACGTACCCCGGGCCAGCGGGGTACCGAGCCAGACTTCAGGAACCCTCTAAGTGGCTCAGCTATACAACTTGCTGGAGTCCACTTATTTCCTGAGATTTGGGTGAAAGTGAACACACGCCAACGACAATATGGAAGGAGAATCTGATCAAGCCACGAAGGAAGCCAAGTCCGACCGAGACAACAACACGGACAATGGCGAATCGTGGCAAAGGGACGAACAGGCTTATCAGACAGGCTTAGTCCAAAACACGGATCTGCCGGATCGTCAAGGTGTCGAAATATCGCGCGTACAGGCAACAGCGGTTCACTTCGAATTTGCAGATCCTGTTATGGATATTGTGATGATCAGTGTTGTTGATGCGCTTCGATTGCTGAAACGAGGGGAAACAGCAGAAACGGTGTTTGGAGATGCGCTTGTGATTGTGACGACCACAGTCCCTGATCACGTGCTTGAAAGGTGGTATCCCCAAAAAGAGATACGGCTGGTCAAAGACTTCCAGCCAGATTTCTACATCCCCTGTGACCGACCTGTCTACAGAAAAGATACCAAAGCAGAGCGCCGAGACAAGATTACTCGGTATCTCCGGGATTTGAAAGAGATAGCCAACGCTATTGAATCGGCCCCAACTGAAATTATCCCGCTAGTAAAGGGCATTCTCCCTCGTGAGCGCGCGAGATGCTATCAGTGCTTTGAGGAACTCGATTTCGACCGAATTGGATACTACTGTGCCCAATATTTCCTTTATGGCAATAGAGGTAAGGAACTGATTCGTGACGTTCGGCAGATCGCCCAAGAAGCCCAGCCAACAGGGATGTTGCTCGTGGGCCTACAGGCAAGGTCATATCTCCGAAAAATGCCGCCAGAAGTAATCGCAGTGGCTGGTCAACGATGGATAAGCGAGTCAGGTCTTCGAGATGCAGACTACAGTATGCGAGACGCTCAACGGCAGTATCTGGACTGGTCAACACAGGTAGAAAGAGACCTAGCCGGAGGCCAGACGAGGCTTAGAATGTTTAATAGAATTAAAACAACAGGTGAAATTTATGGGAACTAGCAGATCATCCCCGGATGACAGAACGGTAGAAGAGCAATCTGATCAAAGTGGTCTCTCCGAAGAACAGGAACAGATCCCACGAAGCCGAAACGAGGCAGAGGTAGCCGCAGAAGACACCTGCGAGCAAGAGTCTGAAGAAGCGAAAGTATCTGAGAACGAAGGTAAAAAAGTAGCAGAACGTCGAGAAGAAGTGAGAGACGCTTTAGAAGGCGAGCTCGAAATAGAGGAGGAACACATCTACGGCTCACTCACTCGGGGGACTCTAGTCGGCCCACTTGATCAGGACTCAGACACGGACGTGATGTTTGTACTGGATAGGGACAAACACGGTGACTGGATGCGCGATCCGGATAATGGCCCCCGAAACAGCCTTCGTAGAGTAAAAAGATCTCTACAAAACGATCCCCGATTCAAAGATGCGGAAATATCAATTGATCGGAACGTTGTGGCTATCCAATTTAACGATTTCACGGTCGAGGTTGCACCAGCATTCAGACAAGGAGACGACTATGTAATACCGAATACTTATCAGGAAGGCTCTGGCTGGGTCCGGACCAATCCGCGTCAATATAAGAATCAGTTCGAGGCTGTCAACAACAGCCGGAACGGAAATCTAGCTAAGCTAGCCAGACTGGCAAAAAAGTATAACGAGAATACCGGAAAAAACATCTCATCATATCATATGGAGGTGATGGCCTACGATTTTATTCGGTCACGTTCATACCAAGATGAGCCGATAGATAAGTTGGTGGATCAGTTCTTCGAGCAACTCCCGGAGCGCCTCTCTAGCGGCACTTATGACCCCGCAACTGGCCAAAAAATCGACGACGGCCTACAAAACGAACAGCGTGAGAACGCTATATCAGACGCAAGGAGTGCTCGCGAGAAGCTTCGACAAGCGCGAGAGAGTAAGAACAAGAACGAGAACAACGCTGAGAAACACTACGAGGAGGTTGTTGACGGTGATATCGAATAACTCCGAGAATCAACGAGATCGGTTAAAAGAGAAGACCATCGAAGAAGTCGTTAGTTTCTGGTACACTTATAATCAATTGTTCAAATCAGCCAATTTTTATCGACACCTCAACCAGAGTATTTCATTGCTGACCGCTATCCTCGGGGGTGTTCTTACCTATGGGTTAATCTGGGATGGAATCTCAAACACCCTGATGATTGGATTTGCAGTCTTAATCTCAGTGCTATCTGGCTTTCGCAGCGCTCTACGGCCAGCTGATAAACAACGGAAACTCAGAGAGGCAGCAAACGAGTACAAAGCCCTCTGCGATGAAGCGAAATTGATTCTTCAGTTAGACTTCCCGGATGAAGAAGTTTCTAATGAAGAGCTTAATGCGAGAGTTAGACAAATCGATGAGAATCGACGAAATCTCAACAAGGATACTCCCGATGTGAGTAGTCTCTGGTACTATTATATCAAGTACCGAAAGTCACCCGCTGGGCTCGGAGAAATAACTGTCTCAGACACAGAGCGGGCAATGATTCTGGGTCAGGATAGCTGATGGATTCTGGCCGAAAGGACTAGGTGCCGGGGGTTCGATATAGAAAGTATGTCCATAGATGTGGAAAGTGATTCAACTGATCTTCCGCAGGAGTGGTGGATGGTCGCTTATACTCGCTCAGGGGGAACGTATAGCGAAACAAAACGTTTGAAAGATAGGAAAACAGCCGAACGCAAACGTAGGGCGATACTGAATACGTATGATGATCTTCTTTCTGTGGAATTGATCCAAGAGACGCAGTTAGCATGGGAAAATGATTGAATAATCGGTCATAGGGTTCTCGAGCCTACCTTCTGACAAAGTGTAGCGTCGAAGGCCATAGAGCTGCATTGTATTTTGATTTGGTGGCCTTAGCCACACCCCTAACAGGGAACCAAACGCCCCCCGTGGCGTTTGGGTGACGATCGGAACCGAACCCGGCGGCCCGATCACGGCGAACCCCGCTTGTCTTCCTCGAGGAATCCAAATCGAATTGTAGCACTTCCAGCAGAGAACAGTTCTACTTGTAGTAATCGCCGCGGAGAAGAGAGTAGTCACTACCCGCGAACCGGGACGTTCCACGGTTCGCGGTCGGTTATCGGCTATCCGCCGAACGTGATCGATCCAAGTTCGTAGCGCTGGAGGTGCAGCTTCACGTCGTCGATAGCCGTCTGTCCGCCAATCTCGTACTCGACGAGCCCGTCCAGGAACTCCCAAGCGTCTCGCCCCATCTCTTGCCACAGGTCGAACCCTTCGCGGAGCTGGCGCTGCAGTTCGTTCGTGTCTTCGACCTCACCGAACCGGAGCTTCAGCCGGGCGTCCCGGCGGTCAGTCACATCGAAACCACGCCTACTCGCCCACGCGATAAACGCGCTCGTGCGCTGGTCCAGCCCTCGTTCGGCGGCCTCCAGCGCCTTCGCGCCGGCCTCAGCCGCCTCTCTGACCGCTTCCTCTGCCTGCTGAACAGCGTCGTGGACCAACTCGGCGACGTACGTCGACCGGAGACTTACTCGGTCGTACTCACGTTCTACGAGATCGTCCATCTTCCGCAGCGCTCGCCGCACACTATCGACGTGCCGGCCCGTATCCGCGGCAATATCCGACGGTGCGACCTCACCGCCGTCGGTCACCAGGTGGTTCAAACTCTCCCACTGCACGGGCGAGAGGCCGTCTTTGATATGCTTGATGACGACACTCTGTTGTTCGTGCTCGATGTGGGCCAGGTTCAGCGTCACGGGTTCGTCCCAGCCCTCGGTCACGTCGGCCTGGAAGTACGCGTCGGGGAAGAACGGTCCATCCCCGTGCTGGGGAGCCACGTCGAGGCCGGCATCGGCTAGTACCGAGTGGAGTGTCTCGTCGAGTTCGTTCTGGAGTTGCTCCAGGTCCTCGGGGCTGACCCCGAGTTTCCCGTCCCACCGATTCACTTGATAGGACACCCCGAGTTTCGGGTGACGTAGGGGGTGATCCTTCGGGAACGACAGCGCTTCCCGGGCGTAGTAGTGCTTGACCTCTTTTGGGAGATCGTGACTCGGGAACGCCTCGGTGACTCGTCGAGGCCCTAGCGTGACCGTGTGGTAGTAGCCTTCCAGCGTTTCCCCGTGATCGTTCTCGTCGTTCTGGACGATCTTTCGGTAGCCGCTGCGATCGTCTTCGAGCAAGTGGCCCAGCTGGGCGATCGGCCCATCCCGCGCGTGAACGGGACCGCTCGCGTCACAGTGCAGGCGGACGTACCGCTCAGCGTCCTGGATGTTGCTGAACTCGTGGGGCTCGCGGAAGTACCAGGGCCCGATCCCGACGGCATCCGCGGCCGCGCGTAGCAGGTCGAGATACCGGAACGCGTTGATGTTACTCCCGGTGATCCGGACGTTCACGCCCTCACCGAACTCCTCGGGAACGGGAATCTCCGTCCGATTCCCGCCCTCGCTTTCGGCCTGCATATTCTGCCAGCGCGGGGCCAGATGGGCGTTAAACGACTGTTCTCCGACCGAATCCTCGGAGGGATGTCGTGCGACCGCGAATCGGAACTCCCGGATCGTATCCAGCGCGAAGGTGGTACCGGCCGGCGTCTCCGAGCCGGGGTGAACGATCCCCGACTCCTGGTAGTAGAGCTTCACCACCCAGGTTTCGCCGTCGATCTCGAATTTCGCGCGGCGGCTGCCACCGCCGTTTTTCACCGCGCTGTCGGTCGCGAAGAATGGTTTTAATCCGTGGCTGTCAAACAGGTAGTTGGCCGCGAACTCGTGCCAGATTGGTTCGACGGCCTTCACAGCGATCCCCCCGATTCCCATTCGAACGGGATTCGCTCACCGCGACCCACGTCGTAGAGGTGGGAGGCGCGGACGAACGTAGGGGTTCGTCCAGGGTCTGTTTGTTCGGACCCACTCACCGTCGCTCACCTCCGTACACTTCCAGACCAGTCTGTTGTGGGCATCGGAAACGCGGCACTTCGTCCGGATCGAAGTTCATCACTAGCCGCTCGGTCGCTTTCTCGCGTTCGTCGCCGTTGATCGTGTAGTGGATGCGATATTGGCGGGTGTGCCAGTCACGGTGATCGACAGCGTGCTCGAGCGCATCGGGGAGATCCCCGTACGAACAGATCCACTTCCCCTGGATACGTTCCAGCGTGCGGACCAGCTCACCGTGATCGAACGCACCGTCGTGCCGGTAGAGATTGTCTCCGGGACCGACATATGGTGGGTCAAAATAGAAGAACGTTCCAGGCCGATCGTACTTTTCGACGATCTCGGTGTAGGAGAGACATTCCAGGGTGACCCCCCGCAGGCGGTCGACGACCTCATCAAGGTCGTCGATGGCGTTCCGGAAGCGATCGGACTCGCTTCGCGTCGTGCTGGCTTTGAATCCGGAAATGCCGTTGAGCTTGCCACTGTACTGGGTGTATCGGAGGTAGAACCAGCGACCAGCGCGCTCGATATCGTCTTCCGGACGGTACCCCTCGAAGAACGCTCGGCCCCAGCGATCGTGGAGTGCCCGGGAGTACGGGACAGCCCGCAGCCACGCCTGGAGTTCTTTACGGCGCTCGCGTACGACGCGGTAGAAGTGAACGACGTCGTGATCTAGGTCGTTCAGGACCTCGATGTGGCTGGACTGTTTGTTCAACAGCAGCGCAGCGGACCCACCGAACGGTTCGACGTAGCGTTCGTGGTCGGGGAAGTACGGCAGGATTTCGTCGATATGGTAGGTCTTCCCGCCAGGATAGGGGAACGCTGAGAGGCTCACCGCCAGTCACCTCCGAAGCACTCCGGATTACCGCATAGTTCTCGGTGACTCACGACTTTCGCGAGCGCAACCTCGCGATACCCACGCTCCCCGTGCGCGATTTTCTCGCGACACGCCGGCTGCGGTTCGTCGGATTCAGGATCGGGTCGGTGGATTGTCTCGCCCCACCGGGACCGACTCTCAACGACGGTCTCGATCGAGATCTCCCCGACGTCGGTGGATTTGCTCACCCCGACCACCTCCAGTCGGCTAAATTAATCGACCGACTGCACGGGGCCCCGACATCTCTCCAAATGGACTCTGCTTTTCTCGCCCCTCTCTTAGAATCGAATACCGGCGGAACAGGTGCTAATGGGGCTGTTATCGGCCGAATTTGATCGGCTCGGAATCGGGAAGAATTGTGATGGGCCCTGCCGGATTTGAACCAGCGCTCAATCGGTTATGAGCCGATCGCTTTAACCAGACTAAGCTAAGGGCCCCTCGCTCTCGTTTTCTCGATGGGGTGACTAAACTGTACCGTCTTCTGTCGTTGGACGCTATCTACTGGCCAGCGTGAGTCCCGGCAACACGCTGTCCCGAGCACCACAGACAGCTCTCGTCGACCGGGCATTCCGTAGAAAATTTACGCCGCCGCCAGGACTCGAACCTGGGACAACCACGTTAACAGCGTGGTGCTCTACCAGCTGAGCTACGGCGGCCCGCCGTTGCACCCTCAGGTAGTCGGAGTTATTTGATATGGCTTTCGCTTCGCTCGTGCATCGACACGCTTTCACGTACTTGTCGGCACTCTTCAGGTATGAGCGACGAGTTCGACGCCGTCGTTGCGACGGTTCGCGAACGGGTCGATCCCGACCGCGAGGAGCGCCGCCGGCTCCGGAATGCCGTCGCGGAACTGACCGACCGGATCGAAGCCACAATCGAGACGCTGCCGGTCGAAGCGGACGTGATCCAGGTCGGCTCGACAGCCCGCGGGACCTGGATCGCCGGCGACCGCGACGTGGACCTGTTCGTCCGTTTTCCGCCTGATTTGCCCCGTGAGAAACTCGAAGCGTACGGACTTCGGGTCGGCCACGCAGTGTTACCCGACGGTCGCGAGGAATACGCCGAACATCCCTACGTTGTCGGAGAATTCGACGGCTTTGCGGTCGATCTGGTCCCCTGTTATGACGTCGAAGACGCGACCGCGATCCAGTCGGCGGTCGATCGCACGCCGTTTCACACCGAGTACGTAAACGACCGGCTCGACGCCGATCTCGCCAGCGAGGTCCGGGTCTGCAAGCAGTTTCTCACCGGTATCGGCGCCTACGGCAGCGACCTTCGGACACGGGGGTTTTCGGGCTATTTGACTGAACTCCTCGTGGCCGAGTACGGCGGCTTTCGCCCGTTTGTCGAGGCCGCAGCGGACTGGGACCCACCTGTGACGTTCGACCCCGCAGATCACGGTGACCTCGAGTCGTCGTCTCAGACTGCGGGGGCCGACGCTGGGGACCTTCCGTTCGACGATCCACTGATCGTGATCGATCCGACCGATCCCGAGCGCAATGTAGCTGCGGTCTGCAGCGACGAGAGCGTTGCTCGCCTCCAGCATTACGCCCGCGAACTGGTCGCTGACCCGCGGATCGAACTCTTCGTGCAATCAACACCGGATCCAGTCGATCCCGATTCTGTGCTTGAGGCATTCGAACAGCGGGGGACCACTCCTATAGCAGTCGGCTTTGACACGCCCGCCCTCGTCGAGGACGACCTCTATCCGCAACTGGAGAAGACCAGAGACGGCATCGTCGGGCTGCTCGAACGTCACGGGTTCGACGTCGTCCGTTCGACGGCGTTTGCCGACGACGACCGCACGGTCGTTCTCGCGGAGCTTGCGGTCTTCGAACGACCGGCCATCCAGCGCCACGAGGGACCCCCGGTCCACGTCCGTGAACACGCAGAGCGCTTCTTCGATCGGTATGCGGGAACGGCGGCTGCCGGGCCGTTTCTCGATGGGGACCGCTACGTTGTCGAGCGCGAGCGACAGTTCCGGACCGCCGCGGCGTTGCTCGACTCGGACGAAATGTTCGATGTGAGTCTTGGTGCAAGGATAAAGGAGCAACTCCAGCAGTCGTACACCGTCCGCACCGGCTCTGATGTCGCGGTGCTGGCCGAACAGTTCGGCACTGAGCTGGCGCAGTATCTCAATCCGACTCCCTGACGGCGCTTGAATCAGTCGCCGGACTCAATCGACGGAAACCCCTGCTCTTTGAGGTTCGCGATAACCGAGCGTCCGTTGTCGTTGATCGACCACTCGCGTGTGGGCGGTTCGTGCCCATCGAACACTTCGTGGACCATCGTGACCCCGTCTGAAAGTGTCTCTAGTCCGTAGCCGCCTTCGAGGACGAATCCCAGACCTGCGTCGATCTGGTCGGTCAACTCCCACAGGAATTCCGTCATCAGTCCGTACCCATCGGTGGTGACGACCATCCGCGAAATCGGGTCGTGCTCGTGAGCGTCGAATCCGGCACTGACCAACAGCAGATCCGGATCGAACGCTTCCAGTGATGGGCCGATCACTTCCTCCAGTGCGGCCATATACTCGGCGTCGCCACAGCCGGCCGGGAACGGCACGTTCAGCGTCGTCAACTCGCTGTCGCCCTCGCCGGTTTCGCCGATGCCGCCGGTACCTGGGTACAGCCCTTCTTCGTGCAATGACACGTAAAACACGTCGTCGCGGTCGTAGAACATATCCTGTGTCCCGTTGCCGTGGTGGACGTCCCAGTCCAATATGGCTACGCGATCGGCCAGATCCCGGTCGATAACGTGCTGGGCGGCGACCGCGACGTTGTTGATAAAGCAAAACCCCATCGCGTCGTCCGCGACAGCGTGATGGCCCGGGGGTCGACCGAGCGCGAACGGCACGTCGTTGCCGCTGGTGCCCTCTAGTGCCGCTTTCGCGGCCCACTGTGCCAGTCCCGCGCTCGCCATCACGGCGTCCCAGGTCTCCTCAACAGCGACGGTGTCAGTGTCCCAGTTGCCGCCGCCCTCGGCACAGAACTCGTGGACGTCACTGACGTAGTCGGCGTCGTGGACCGTCGACACCTCGGACTCGGTGGCCGAATCGGGGGCGACGTACTCGACGTTGTCACACTCCGAGAGTGTCTCTCTGATCGCCCGAAGGCGGTCGGGGCTCTCCGGGTGGCGCGCGCCGGTGTCGTGCTCGAGGCAGATCTCGCGGTAGCCAAACCTCATTCAAAGTAGGGTTTGAGTTGCTCGTATAGTTCGATGTCCTCCCCCTTAACAGTACGCCGTCCGGCATGGCGTGCAAGCATCGCCGCGACCGTCGCGACGGTATCGGCCTCCGCTTCGAGCAGGGATGCCAGTGCGATCCGCGCATCCATCGACACGCGGTAGTCTTCGATGTCGAGCCGCGCGATCCGGTCGACAGGCGCGATCGGCAACTCCAGGGTGTCCGGGTCGGGGACGGTCTCGACGCCGAAGTCCTCGGGCATCAGAGTCTTTCGGCCGTCTCCAGTCGCGCGCTCGGCCGCCCCGACCGCACGCTCGGCACCCTGTTCCTGTATCCGGCGAGTCAACGCTTCAGTCGCCTCGGAACTCACGCGTAGGTTGCCGGCGTTACGACGGATGATCGAATCCACCGGGGCGAACGGTAGCTCGACGCTCATACGCCTTTTCGGGGCCGATGCGGGCTTAAGCGTTTCCCGTCTGCGCTCCTCGCGGGTCGCCGCCCCCCGTCCGCCCACCCTGTCTGGTGAGTGTCGCTACTCTGTCGAGCCACCGCACGAAGCAGTCACGGCGACGTGACGTTGTTGAGAAACCACTCTACCTGTCCTTCCGAATCGAATCTGTGGACGCGGACGCCGGACACGGACGCCTCGTCGTACGGGCCGACGATATCGACCGTCGCTCCGATGTTCGTGGTCTCGACGTCGTCGAACGACCGCCGTTCCCAGCTGTCCCGGCCGGCCATCCGACCTTTGACGGTGTAGTCGGCCGGATCGCTGTCCCACTCACCGTAGATCAGTGCGCTGTTGATATCGTTCCATTCGCGTTGCTCATCGCCCTCGTGACGGCTCCCGGCGACTTCGAAACCGGGCAGGCTGTAGCTGTCGTCGTGGACGATCGTCCCGTTACGCTCGATCTGTATCTCCACGTCGGCTCTCCCCGGCCAGCCGTTGTTGACACGAACGAACCAGAGCCTGTGTTCTCGCCCCGTGAACAAATCGAGGCATCCCGAACCGCTAATTGCGGTTGCCCCTCCAAGAGCTGTAAGAAACGACCGTCGGTTTATGAGCTCACAGCAGTTCCTCGGCCTCGACTCGGTCGGCCCGGCGCTGGCCCCGTACAGTGACCTGCTGGCCGAGCTGGACGCGCTCGTCGGTCTCGACGCTGATTGTCTCCTCGCCGTCGTCGACGATTACTGGATCGCCCGTCTGGACGACCGTCCCCGTCACTTCTATCTGCTCGCCGCCCGCGCCGTCGCTGTCGTCACCGTTTTCGCCCGTTGCCCCGCTTCCGTCGTCGGCCCCGCGATCGTCCGCGAACGCGTCGAGGCCGGTCGAACTCCCACCGTTTGCACTCTCGCTGCCTCCGCCGCTCGTCGTTCCTGCACCGGACCCGTCTTCCAGCACGACGACCGTCGAGCCCCATCCTGCCGAGGCCTCCAGGTCGTCCTGCCAGCCGTCCTGGATCTCGGCGTCGGCGACGAACACCTCGTCGCCCGGCCCCAGGTCAGTGTCTGCTTTCTCGCCCCACAGCGCCACGCGCATATCGCCGGTGTCGTCCTGAATGCGGACGTTGCGGACCTGCCCCTCGCTGCCGTCGTCTCGATCGAACGTCCGTTTCGGATCGACTGACCGGACGACCCCGCCCAGATCGACTGTCTGCTCTATTTCGACGCCGTCGATCGGGTCCGTCTCGGGACTGAAATCGATGCTGTCATCGACTTCTTCGACGGCACCGCGGTCGCCGACGTGTAATTCGAGGCTCCCGTCGCGCTCGCGAACGTACCCATCGACGACTTCGACGGGCGTGCCGGTGTCAAGTTCCTCGGCGCGGTCGGACCGGTCGTCCCACAGCGTCACGCGGATTCGACCGGACTCATCACCCAGTGTGAGGTTCGCGACCCGACCCTCGCTGCCGTCGTCGCGGTCGAACGTGCGGATCGATTCGGTCCCGAGGACGATCCC
>ENA-ORCS01000318-ORCS01000318.1-marine-metagenome-genome-assembly--contig:-NODE-318-length-40849-cov-8.195600_pt1 | contig 40849 bp, 33 predicted proteins | sample MGYA00237781_ERZ508513 | MGnify/ENA primary metagenome ERZ508513 (study PRJEB26184, sample SAMN06268793) | marine metagenome | isolation source: Eden Landing Ponds, San Francisco, CA, USA | place...
TCCCGGCGGTCGGGGCGGTCTGTCCCTGGGTGAGCGCCGACGGCGCCGTCGTCACCCAGTCCTGGGACGCCGGCGCCGACTACGGCGAGGCGATACAGTATCTCCTCGGCTGGGGGTTCTCGCTCCCGACGGCGGCAGACGCACTCGTCGCCGGCCGGGAGGGCTCGGTCGGCCTCCAACTCCACGGCATCGACGCCGCCGGCAACACGTACGCCCACACCGGGTCGAAATGCGTCGACTACGCCGACCACTTCACCGCCGAGGAGTACACCGTCGCGGGCGACCTGCTCGCGAGCCCGGACGTGATCGACGCCGTCGCCGCCGCGTTCGAGCGGGCGAGCGGCCGGTTCACCGACCGTCTGCTGACCGCCCTCGAAGCCAGCGAGGCCGCCGGCGGCGACAAACGTGGCGACAACCTCAGCGCGGCCGTGCTGGTGTACGGCGAGCCCGCGAAGCTGTACCACAACCTCCGCGTCGACAGCCCCGGGCAGCCCATCGCCGACCTCCGCGAGGCGTACGAGTCCGCGTTGGAGACCGAACGGGGGATGGACGACGAGAAGATGCAGACGTTCTGGGGCGACGACGTTCCCGAGACGATCCGTCAGTACCCCATCCGGTACTGAGCTACAGCAGCAGCGACTCCCGCAGCGCCTCGCTCCCGCCGTTCTCGTGGATCCGACGCTGACGCTGACTCCCGCTCTCGCGATCGAGGAGCGTCGCGAGCGCGTCGTCGCCGGTCCGGTCGCACGTCCGCTCCACCGCCTCGGCCAGCCCGATCGTCGACTCGCCGTCGCGATCCACGAACGTGGCCTCGTGGCCGTGGCGCATCGCTCGCCACTTGTTCTCGTCGAGGTACTCGCGGCGAGTGTCGGTGTTCGCCTCGCCGTCCTCGTAGCGGTCGGCCATCGATTCGACGAGGGCGTGGACGTACTCGACGAACGCGACGACGTAGTCGCGGCGGTGCTGTCCGTCCGGGGTCCGGACTTCGACGGTACCGTGGCCCGAGTGAGGACGAACGTCGAACCAGAGCTCACCTCGATCGTCGATGCTGTCGGTCTCGACCATGCGCCGTTCGAACTGTTCGAACTCGGCGTAGGAGTCGAACGCCGTCGGCATCCCGGTGTTGGGCAGGCCCTCGAAGATCTTGGCGCGGGCCGACGCCAGCCCCGTGTCGAACCCGTCCCAGTACGGCGAGTTGGCCGACAGCGCCAGCATCAGGGGAAGGTGCCAGCGCAGTTCGTTCGCGATCCAGACGGCCTTGTCGGCGTCGTCGACCCCGACGTGGATGTGCAGCCCCGCCGTCGTATTGCGATACTGTGGATACTGGATGCGTTCGAGTTGCGCCCTGTATCGGGGTTTCTCCGCGTGTTCGAGTTCGCGCCACTTGGCCAGCGGGTGCAGGCCCGCGGCGGCGATCTGGAACCCGTTGGACGCGGCGTGACTGGCGAGCGCGTCCCGGACCTCGTCCAGCCCGTCTCGCGCGTCACCGATCCCGTCGAGGGTCGGTGTCTGGGTCTCGACGACAGTCTTGAACAGTTCGTGATCCAGCCGACCGTCCAGGATCGCCGGCGGTTCGCTCTCGTAGACCAGTTCGTCGGAACCGGAAGTCGGCCGACCGTACTCGTCGACGACGTAGAACTCCTCTTCGATCCCGAGGGTGCCCATCCGGTCGAACGCTGCCGCGGAACCCGTCTCCTCCATCGGTCGGGTTGTCGGTTGCCGAGCGTTAAAGCGTTCCGTCACGGCCGGGGCGTCCCCAGTTTCGGCAGATACGGATTACTGTAGATCTCTACCGGATCGACCGCTCGACTGTGAGCGGTCGACCTGGAAAACGGCTACAGTAATCCGTATGACTGCGAGAGCACGCTATCGCCGGCGAGCGACGACGCCCAGGTGATCGTCGTGGTACGGCGCGAGCGATGTTGTCTCCAGCACCTCGTACTCGGCTTCGAGCGTCGCCAGCACGTCGTCGAACACCGTCTCCGGATCGGCCGTCACGTCCTCGCTCCGGGCCTTGATTGCCAGCACCAGTCTCCCTCCTTCGGAGAGGAACTGTGCGTTCCGATTGGCGACGAGTGCCTGCCCGCGCGTGGCCACGTCCTGAACGATCACGTCGACCGGTTCGACGACGTGGGCGTAGCTCTCTGGCGTGCGAGCGTCCTTCAAGAGCGGGAAGAGGCGTGGTCGCGACTCGGCGGCATCGAGCAGGTCCCGGACCGGACGTGCGGCGAACTCGACGGCGTAGGTGGGGCCCGCGAAATCGGCGACGTGGCTGACGGTCGTCCCGGCGGCGGCCCCGAGATACAGCACCGTCTCACCGCCGCCGAGACCGGTGTCCATTCCCAGTTCAAGCATCGCACCGAGTTTCGAGCGATGCGGGTCCCAGCGGCGCCACGCCCCGTCGGTCTGCTCTCCGTAGACCGGGTCACCCTGTGTCGCCAGCCCGGTCTCACCGTCGAACCCGTGACGCTCGACGCCGTCGGGTAGCGTCATTTGTCGCCCTCCGTGCGAGACTGGATCGTCTCGATGCGCTCGTCCAGTTCGGCCTGCAGATCGGGTCGGAGGTCGCCGCTGTAGTGGTCGATCCGGGCCGCGATCGTCAGCTTCCCCGCCACCGCGCGAGCGGCCGAGCCACGATTGTCGGGGTGGGTCCCCCTGACGGCTTCGTGCGTGTAGATGATGCCGTGCTTGGGCGACGGAGCGTTACCCCGGAGATGGGCGAAGAGAGCGTCCTCGGCACCCAGTACCTGGACGGTGCCGCTCGGCTTCTTCGCCAGTGACTCCAGCCCGCCGGCCAGCGACAGCAGGCGGGCCGCGAGGACGGGACCGGCCAGTGCGGCGAGGTTCGGCGCGACTTCGGGGGCGGTCCTGTCGATGTATCCCCGGAGGCGCTGGGCCTCGTCGTCGAGGTCGACGACTCGCTCGGCCAGCGACTGGAGCGCTTCGCCGGCCGGATCGTCACCTCCGGTCGCGGCGAGTTCGCGGGCGTACTCGACACCACTGCCGGCGTCGGACGAACGACTCTCGCCCCACTCGGCGACTCGCTCGGCGAGTTCGTTGGCCGTCCGTTCGCAGTCGCTCATCGCACGGACGGCGTGAACGAGCTGGCGGTCGTCCGCTCCCTCCCGCTCGGCGACGGCGCGTTCGGTCGCGGCCATTGTGGCCGCGTGCAGGCGGTCGTAGTAGTCGTCGGTATCTTCGGCGAACCCCGCTTCGACAGCCAGTTCCGGCCACTCTTTCGGTCGGTCTGCGCTCCCTTCCCGGATCGCGGCGGCCGTTCCATCGGCGTCGTCGGGATCTACTCCGGCGAACCACCCGTCAGTCATTGCGCGTCCTTGCAGGGCCGGTGCGTTAAAGGGCGCGGTCCCCGACCAGTGCGACTGGTGACGGGGTCTTCTCCACGGTCCCGTACGCAGCAGACGGACGGCTGCTAGCAAACATCTAACTGCATTTATATACTTAGGGAGACAATATAGAGCTGTTATGCGAGAACGCATCGACCCCTTCGAGCAGATGGACCGGATGTTAGAACAGATGCGACATGGCCTCTGGACAGGCTACGGCGGCCCCGAAACCCCACGCTTCGGATCGCGACGTCTCGGGGAATCCACCGAGGCCGACGGCGAGACCGTCAGCGATGAGTACGGCTACAGCGACAACGCACTGACGCTCGACCGGACCGACGACGGCCTCGTCGTGCTCGCGGACCTCCCGGGCTTCGAGAAAGACGAGATCGAGCTCACCTTCGAGGACAGCGTTCTCTCGATCGCAGGCACCCACGAGGTGACCGACGGCCACAGCGCCCGGAGCCGAACCGTCCGCGAATCGGTCCGAGTTCCCGGCGACGTGGTGGTCGACGAGATCGCCGCGAGCTACCAGAACGGCGTCCTCGAAGTGACGCTCCCCGTCGAAGACGACGAGGGAGACGACTACCGCATCGACATCGAGTAGTCGGACCGACACCAATTCGCGCGTATTTCAGACACTGAATCCAGATTCCCACGAAGGTAATAAACGACCGACAACGGGAACGATCGGAAACGATGGCACTGTTACACTCCCCTATTTATATCACTGTTGTCCGTGTAATAACGTCACATGGCTGGGTCCCGAACGGTGCCGGACTGGCGGAAAGCAGAGCGCGAGTACACGGACGAAGTGGTCGGCGACACGACGATCCCAGAGCTGTTCGAGGCGAGCGCGGATCGCAACGCCGATCGAACCGCGCAGTTGTACAAGGGCGGCGTCTACGACCGCTCGCTCGCCCCGGACGCGGTCCCCGCCGCGCCAGAGGGGGCCTACGGCTCGATCACCTACGACCAAATGCAGTCGATCGTCCACAACCTCGCGGCGGGCTTTCGGGAACTGGGCGTCGATCACGACACTCGCGTCGGTCTCTTCGCGAGTACGCGCATGGAGTGGGCAATCTCTGACTTCGCTGCGCTGGCGGCCGGCGGGATCGTCACGACAGTGTACATCGAGTCCTCACCGAGACAGGTCCAGTACCTCCTCAGCGATCCGGGGGCCGACGGCGTCGTCGTCGAGAACGCCGAGCTTCTGGATCGCGTACTCGAAGTCGAGGACCGCCTGGATCTCTCCTTCATCGTCGTCGTCGACGAGTACGACACCGACCGCGACGACATCTACACGCTCGGTGAACTCCACGACCTCGGCGAGAGCGCCTACGACAGCGAGACGTACCAGTCCTGGCTCGAAGAGCGCTCACCGTCGGACCTGGCGAGCCTGATCTACACGTCCGGGACGACCGGACAGCCCAAGGGCGTCAAGCTGAGCCACCGCAACTTCCGCTCGAACGTCAATCAGGTGTACAAACGCCTCGCACCGAGACCCGACAAGGACCCGGACCTGCCGACACTATCGCCCGATACCACGTCAATCGCGTTTCTCCCCCTGGCGCACGTCTTCGAGCGACTGTCGGGCCACTTCGTGATGTTCGGCGTCGGCGCGACAGTGGGCTACGTCGAACATCCCGACACGTTGTCGGACGACATCAAGCTCATCAGACCAAACACGGGCGCGAGCGTGCCACGGGTGTACGAACGGATCTTCGACAGGATGCGCCAGCAAGCGAGCGAGTCGTCGATCAAGCAGCGTATCTTCGAGTGGTCGGTCGGGGTGGCAAAGGAGTGGGCGACGACCGACGACCCCGGCGCGACGTTGCGACTGAAACACGCGATCGCCGACCGACTCGTCTACAGCCAGCTCAAGGAGAACCTCGGTGGCAACATCGACTTCATGGTCAGTGGCGGCGGCAGCCTCTCGAAGGAACTGTGCCAGACGTTCCTCGGGATGGACTTCAAGATCGTCGAGGGCTACGGCCTCACCGAGACTGCCCCCGTCGTCACGGTCAACCCGCCGGAAGACGTTCGACCGGGGACGCTCGGTGTTCCGGTGGTCGACGAAGAGGTGAAACTGGACACCCACGTCGTCGATCAGGACGACTTCGAGACACATCGGGATGTCGGCGAACTGCTGGTGCGGGGACCGAACGTCTCGAAGGGCTACTGGAACCGTGAGAAGGAGACTGCCAAGTCGTTCTCCGAAGACGGCTGGTTCCGGACCGGCGACATCGTCGAAGAGACGGAAGACGACTTCCTGATCTACCACGACCGGCTCAAAGAGGTGATCGTCCTCTCGACGGGCAAGAACGTCGCACCACAGCCGATCGAAGACGAGTTCTCGACGAGCGACCGGATCGCGCAGGCAATGGTGGTCGGCGACGACCAGAAGTTCATCGCCGCCCTGTTCGTCCCCAACTTCGAGCAACTCCGCCGCTGGGCCGACCGCGAGGGGATCGACCTGCCCGAGACCGAGCCCGAGATGTGTGAGGACGAGCGGGTCCGTGAGTGGATCCAGGAAGAGGTCGACGAAGTCAACGAGCAACTGGAAAAAGTCGAGACGATCAAGGCGTTCCAGGTGGTCCCGCGGGAGTGGACCGCCGAGAACGACCTGTTGACGCCGTCGATGAAGAAGAAGCGACGCAACATCAGGCAGGCCTTCGAGGAGCGACTCGACGATATCTACGAGGAGCGGGCGGCCGCAGACGACTGACACGGACGGTTGTCGGTCTGTCCCAGATCGACCCTACGACTGCGTGTGGTCGACTGGGGAAACGTCGACAACTGGCCGTATGCTACGGACCGCCGTCACTCCTCGGCTTCGAGTTCGATCACCGGAGCCGGATAGTCGATGCCGACCTGGACCCCGTACTCGGCCTGTTCCTCGGCAGTCATCTTCCAGGGTTGGTGCGCGTACTCCGGTGGAAGCCCGTCGAGTTCGGGACACCAGTGCGTGACGTACTCGGCGTCCGGATCGTATCGGTCTGCCTGCCAGAGAACGTCGAACGAGCGGTCACGCGAGTCGTTGCCGACCCCCGCCTGATAGGCCCAGTTGCACCAGTTCGAAGCCACGTCGTAGTCGACGAGTCTGGCCTCGAAGTAGGCCGCACCCGTCCGCCAGTCGATCCGGAGGTCGTTAGCGAGGAAAGAAGCGACGTTCTGGCGGCCTCGATTGCTCATGTAGCCGGTCGCGTTCAGTTCCCGCATGTTGGCGTCGACGAACGGAATTCCCGTCTCGCCGGCCGCCCAGCGCTCGAACTGCTCGCGATCCTGCTGCCACTCGATATCGTCGCGCCGCCTGATGCCGCCGGCTTGGAACCACGTCGAACCGTACTTCGCGAGCTGGAACTGGAAGAAGTCCCGCCACGTGAGTTCGAAGCGGAGCCAGTACGTCGAGTCGTTTTCGACGCGCTCGCGCTCGTACTCTCGAATCGCTGCGTCGATCCGGCGAGGGGAGAGACAGCCCAGTGCGAGCCACGGCGAGAACTTCGAGGAGTAGTCGCTGCCCAGGAGGCCGTTTCGCGTCTCGCGGTACTCGCGCAGACAGTCCCGTTCCCAGATGTACTGCTCGAGCCGATCCAGCCCGGCAGTCTCACCACCCGACCAGTCGAGGACGCCGCGGTCGTCGACGGCGGCATCCGATTCGTCGAAACCGAAGTCGGCGAGTTCCGGCAGTGAGCCGGGGTCGATCGCGTCCTCGCCCGGCCGTTCCGGCGCTGGAAGACGGTCTGGTCCCGGAGCCGACGGCCTGGGCGACGCCTTCGCCTCCGTTCGGTCCTTCCAGGGCGTGAACGTGTCCTCGATATCCTCGACCGGCCGTGGGAGATCGTCTCGGTGATACAGCGTGTGCGTCCAGAACGTCCGCGTCTCGACACCGCCGTCCGACAGCGCGCTCCGAACGCGATCGGACGCGGTTCGTTCCTCGGTCCCCGGCAGGTCCTGCCAGTAGACGGCGTCAGCGTCGACGCGCTCGGCGACCGCAGGGACGACAGTTCCCGGATCGCCCCGGCGGACGTACAGTTCCCCACCGCGGTCGCGCAGCGAGTCGCGCAGGTCCGCGAGACTATCGCGAAGGAATCGAGCCCTGTACGGCCCGACTTTCTCGTGGTCGAACATCCCGGGCCCGGTCCAGCGCTCTGGCAGACAGTACAGTGGGACGACTCGGTCGGCGTCGGCGACCGCTCGCTGGAGCGTCGCGTTGTCGTGACAGCGCAGATCACGCCGGAACCAGACGACGATAGTGTGCATCGCGTCTCAATAGTGGCCCGAGCGACCAAACGACGATGGATAACAGCGTAGGTATCGAAAACGAGGCAAACCCCGGGAGTAGCAGGGGCCGGATAGAAGGCTGGCGTACCGTGGCGCTCCACGGTGATGGGTAGGGTGGATGGTGGATCGGGCAGGTGCCAGTGGAGTCGGTCCCTGCCTACTCCCGCACACCGTTGTCGTCGGCACGGTCCGAACCGCGCCGCTCGGTTTCGGCGCTGCGTCGCTGTCGCTGCCGCTGTGCGCGGATACTGTCCGCGACGTCGTCAGGTTCAGTGGAGGGGGTTGCCATGGAGGGGAACGTCGACAGGGCGTCTGCCGACACTGGATGCGACGGGTGCCACAGTAAAGGGCTTCGTGGAAGCTACAACGCCGTTTTAACCGTCACGGAGTCGCGTGGTACCACGTCTCGGCGTCTCACATTCGCACGTCGAGTGTTGTGACGGGCGGTCAGTTGCGACCGCACGTCGAGTGTCGTGACGGGCGGTCAGTTGCGACCGCACGTCGAGTGTCGTGACGGGCGGTCAGTTACGACCGCACGTCTATCGCTCGCTCACGCGGGCCGTCACACTCGACGAGCAGAATCGACTGCCACGTGCCGAGGTCGAGATCGCCACCGCTGACGGGCACGGTCACGCTCGGGCCGATCAACAGCGCTCGGACGTGAGCGTCGGCGTTGCCGTCGAGGTCGTCGTGTGCCCACCCCTCGTCGTCGACGAGCCCCGAGAGCGCCGTCTCGAAGTCCCCGAGTAGTCGCGACTCAGCTTCGTTGACCGTGACCGCGGCCGTCGTGTGGCGGACGAACACCGTCACGGTGCCGTCTGCATCGTTCGGGAGATTGGTACGCACTTCGTCGGTCACGTCGACGACAGAGAGCGGGCTATCGGTCGAGACCGTAAACGTTGGCATACCGGAGCGTTGGACCGAACGACAGAACTGGTTTTCCCTACGAGAGCTTTCGCTCGGCTTCGGTGACCGACTCGGCAGTCATCCCCTCGTATCCGACCTGTTTCGACCGGCGGCTGAAGGCGTTGACGACGACCTGACTCGTCTCGTCGTCGGCCACCCGGACCACCCGCTCGACGCCCATCTCGAGCAGTTCGGCCTGTGCTTCCTTGATCGGTTCCGCCGCTTCCGGACTCGGTGGACGGAACCGTGAGATGTCGTTGACGATGTCGAAGCCCGGACGGAGTGTCTCGGCCTCGTCGACGGCTTCCTCGGCCGCCTCGGCCACCTGCTCTTCGTCGAGTGTCCCCAGGAGAGTGAGGGAGAGTCGGTTGGTCGATCGATCGGCCACGATCTCGTACTGCTCTTCCACTGTCGCCATATGGCTAGATACGTAGCCTTCCCGCAAGCCGGTGTGGCCTAACTAGTAAGCACTCGACGAGCGATAGAAACGGTCGTCCAGTTACGACACCCACTCGTCGGGCTTGGTGTCGTAGTCGATGTCGTCGGCGTCGAGGTGTTCGACCTCGGACCAGTCGACCTCCTCGATCGTGACCTCCTCGCCGTCGTAGCGGATCCGCCGTCCGACCTCCTCGGGTTCCGGTTCGCGGTCACGGCGGCGGGCGACCTCCACGTCGTGTTCGTCGAACTGCTTGTCGATCGTCAGCAGGTTGACCGGCCGGCCCCACAGTTCGAAGACGCGTTTGAGCGTCTCTCTGGCCTGGCCGATGTCGAGGACGACGCCGTTGTACTGGTGGGTCAAGAGGAGCTCGTTGCGGTTGCGGTAGTTGCCGTCGGCGACGGTGATCGTCGGCTTGCCGAAGTTCGTGAACTGGAGCATGAGCTTCTTCTTCACGTCCTCGGCGGCCGTCGAGGTGGCGCGGAAGTCACCCGACGAGTGGGTGTACTCGTAGGTGAAGTAGTTGTGCTCGTCGACGAACTCCTGGGTGAGGAACTCGTCGAGGAAGGTCACGTCGTTGTGACTCTCCCGGACTTCTCGCATCCGGTCCCAGCCGCGGCGGTACTCGACGTCGGCCAGCGCCTCCTCGATCGTTCCGTACCGAGCGTCGTCGAACATGTACCGCGAGATGCGTTCGAGGTCTTCCTGCGTGATTCGTGAGACGAATCCGCGGTACTGGGGCTTGACCAGCGAGTAGTGGCGTTCGGCCAGCCCCTCGTAGCTCAACACTTTCCACGGGTAGGCGTCCGCGTCGATTTCGCCGTCTCTGGCCGCCGCGAGCGCCTCGGCATCGATCCGGGGGTCCTCGGGATCGAAGGCGTCGAGGTTGCCCGGCACGTCCTCCAGCATCGGATCTGGCGCGATGAGGTCCTGTACCTCGGTGAAGTCGACCATCTCGTGGAAGTTGCGCCAGGTCACGTCATCGACCCGCAGGAGGCGTTCGACCACTTCGCGTCGGTTCTCACTGTTTTCGAGGTACTCCCACAGTTCCTTGCCGAGTTTGTAAGGGTTGAGACCCGGAGAACCCAGTACGCGGGCCTGATGGTCCGCGTACAGGACGAACTCGTCGTCGCCGGCGAACTGCTCTTCGCCCATCATCATCGACTCCCAGTAGGCGGCCCACCCCTCGTTCATGACTTTCGTCATCTTCTGGGGAGCGAAGTAGTAGGCCTCTCGACGGAGGATGCCCAGCACGTCGATCTGCCAGTCCGCCATCTCGACGGCCTGCTGACCCTCTCGATCGTACTGCATCCCGTGCTGGCGCAGGAACGCCAGGACGTCCTTCTCGGGCTCTTCTGGGAAAGTGATGGGCTGGTCGTCGTCGGACTGGTCGTCGAGCCACTCCTCGGTGAAGACCTGTCGGCGGACCTCCTCGGAGAGTTCGAGGTCTTCGAGCTGGTCGGCGACCTCTTCGAGGTCCACGTCCTCCGGACGGTCGTGCGAGCCGACCGGGGAGTAGGGCTGGTGCTGGTCGATGTTGTCTTCGAGACAGAGCACGTGGTCGATCCACTTCTCGACCTCGGCCCGATCGATCTCGGGGTCCTGCATGTACTCCTGGATCGTCTCGGCGTGGCGGGCCAGCATCGCGGAGGCGTCCGGATCGTCGTTGAACAGTCCGAACCAGTCGTTGTTCGCAAAGAAGTCCGCGTGTGCCTCGACGTGGGTGATGACGGCCTTCTGGTCGGCCAGTTCGTTCGACTCCTGGAGGAACGCGTGGGCCGGATTGTCGTTGTTGACGATCTCGAAGGCCTTCCCGCCGAGGAACTGTCCCTGCTTCTGCTGGCGGTCGTACTGCATCCCCCAGCGCCAGTGGGGGTACCGCTGCTGGAACCCACCGTAGGCGATCAGTTCGTTCATCTCGTCGTAGTCGACGATCCAGTAGTTCACGGAGTAAGGGGTCAGCCCCAGTTTCTTCGCGAGGTTGGCCGCCTCCGTCACTGGTTCTTCGAGGTCGTCGGCGACGCGCTGTTTTCGGATGTGATCGTCGGTACTCATTGTTCGTCCTCCGTGCTCAGGATCTCGTAGATGGCGTCGACAACGTCCTCGGGCGTGGAGACGTAGGCGACGGCCACGTCGTTGTCGCCGCGGAAGTGCCGCTCGACCTCCTCGGCGTGGGTCGCGTTGATCGCGTTCCCCGAGGGCTGGGTCTCGACGTAGGCGTGGAGGTTCGCCGGGATCTCCTCCATCAGCGGAACGACGTGCTCCTCGGTGTCGTTCGAGGAGTTCTCGGAGTCGCCCGCCGCGAAGACGTAGCGGTTCCAGTCGCTCCACGGGTACTCCTCTTCCAGTCGAGCCAGCGCGAGTTCGTAGGCACTGGAGATCCGGGTGCCACCGCCCGAGCGGATGCCGAAGAACTCGTCGCGGTCGACCTCCCACGCGTCGGCGTCGTGAGCGATGTAGACGAACTCGGCGTGGTCGTACTTGCCCTGGAGGTACCAGTCCAGCGGCGTGAACGTCCGCTCGACGAGTTCGCGCTTCTTCTGGCGCATCGATCCGGAGACGTCGCGGATGTTGACGACGACGACGTTCTTCTCGCGCTCCTCCTCGATCTCGGGGTACCGGTAGCGCTCGTCCTCCCGCCGGAACGGGATCTCCTCGACGCCCTCGCGTCGGATACGCGTGGCCGTGTCCTCGGGCTCGACGTTGTCGGTCATCTCCTCGATACTCGCCCACGTCGTCTTCTGGTCGGCGTCGAGTTCGTCGTAAGCGTCCTCGATCCAGGCCTTGGAGACGGGGATGTTCTGATCGCGCGCCCACTCGAAGACGGTCGCGGGCCCCCAGCCGTCGATTTTCAGGGCTTCGCGGACGTAGTCGCCGTCGAAGTCCATCGCCAGCTTGCGCTTGAGCCCCTGCTTGAACAGGCGCTCGAAGTCCAGCGTCGAAGACGGTCCGCTCCGAGTGATGTCGGTGAAGTCGCCTTCCACCTCCTCGATCACCTTCTTGCCCTTCGGTTCGAGGTCGAGTCCGAGTTGCTCGTCGAGTTCCTGTGCGAACTCCTCGGGGTCCATCTCGTAGTACTCGTGCTCGCCGCCCTCCTCACCCGGTTCACCGTCCTCGTCGCCGTCGTCGTCGGGCTGGGGCTGGCCCACGGGATCACCGGGCTGGGGCTGGCCGCCCTGACCCTGGCCGACCCCGCCCATGTCACGCTGGTCGTACTCGAACTCGGGGAGGTCGACGATCTTGATCGGGATCTGGACCGAGTCCTGGCGACTCTGGCCCAGGTCACCGTACTGGATGAAGTCGGCGAGGTCCTGTCGGCGCTCCTCGCCGACCTCGCGATATCGTTCGAGGTCGTCTTTCAGTCCCATTTGTAACTCACCTGGCTCATGACGTGGCGGCTCGTCAGTTCGGCCGACGCCTTGCTGTAGTCGAACAGCTCCTGCATGTTCTCGATGGTCTCGGACTTGAGATCGGCCGTCTCGGTCCCGTTCGGTGGGTTGTCCCACTGGCGCGGGTCGAAGTCCTCGTACGTGCGCTTGACGTCGGCCCAGTCGTGACTACCGAGAACGGTCTGGATGACGGGGATCTCCTTCGGGTTCACGTCGCTGACGCGGAACTCGTCGTCCCGTGACTGCCAGGCGTGGCGGTTCAGCGCCGTGATGATCTTCTCGGTTCGGAACTGACGGACGCCGTCGTCGGGGTCGTTGCCGTCGTAGTCGTCCTCCTCGAAGCGCCCGAGGTGCTCGATCTCGAACACCTTCATCTTCAGCGGATCCGGGTCCTCGTACTCGCCCCGTTCGTTCTCGATCTGTTCGTCACCGTCCCACGCGTAGACGTGTTCGATGTACTCCTCGACGGTCTGCTCGTCGACACGTTTGTCACGCATGATCGCGTCGAGCACGTCCCGTTCCTGTTCGGTGAAGACGTGGTTCTTCACGGGAACCACACGCTCCTCGAACTCGCTGGCTTCCGCCGGCGAGAACACGGGTGCGGTTCCGAGTTGCTCGGCCATCCGGTTGAGCACGTCGCGTGGCATGACGACGTTCTCCACGGGGAGGTCGGCGTGGTGACGGTCCTGCTCCTCGTGGAGCAGGTCGGCGATCACGTCCCTGGTGAACGTGACCGGGATCCCGCCTTCGCCGTCGTCTGCGCTCTCGCCCAAGTCGAAGTCCTCGACGTCGACGCGCTCGTCGCCCTCCTGCAGGTAGCCACGGTCGAACAGGAGTGCCTTGTCGACCAGATCCAGTCCCCCGGGCACGTTCGTCCCGTCGAGCCGCGAGACGATCGCGTACATCGCCGCCGCTTCGATGGTGTGGGGAGCCATCTCCACGTCGGTCACCTCGGTAGCGCTGTCCCGTACCGCGACGGTCAGTGGCTCCTGGATCCAGTCTTCCAGTTCGTCCCAGGAGTCGGCCTGCCAAACCGTCGTCTCGTTGGTGAGTTCACGGCGCAGCAGTTCGGCTTCCAGCGACAGGTTCGTCAGGTAGGTGAACTCGTGTTTGTCCAGTCGGCGCTTGAGCGCCTTCAACGGGTCCTGCCCCTCCCGTTCGGCGTGTTGATTGAGACGGGCCTCCAGATCGGGGTTCGAGATGATGATCAACTGCGTGTCGATGTCCATCCCGATCCCCTTGTCCAGTTTGACGTGGCTCTCGTCGGGGACGTTCAGCAGTTTCTGGAGCAGGTCGGCGTGCTGGGCCGCGTCTTCGACGATGGTCAGGAGGCCGTTGCCCTGTGAGAGCACGCCGTCGTAGGAGAACGCCTGGGGGTTCTTGCGGCCGCGCGAGTCCAGTTCCCGGAGCATGCCGTGCATCCACGACCCGACCAGTCGCTCTTTGGGCGACCCCTCGTCCTCGGAGTGGAGGACGCCGATGCCGTCGCCGACGTCGACGACGAAGTTCTTGACGCGCAGGTGTTTCGGATCGGTCACGGCGGAGAACAGGTCTTCCTCTCCCTCGCGTCGGTACTGCTCTTCGAGGAACTCGTAGGCCTCCCGCGAGAACGGATCGAGTTTGCCCTCGGCCGTGAGTGTGACGTGGTCCTCGAGGCGCTCGTTCAGTTTCGCCAGGAGGTCCCGGCGTACATCGGTCGGAAACACGGTCAGGGGATTGACCTGGACGGGACTGGCGTACCAGTCATCCTCGTCGGCGACGGGATCGTCGCCGTAGGTGAGCGCGCTGTCGCTCGACCCCGCGCCCGAGACGTTCCACTCGACAGTGTAGCGCCGCCCCTCGTCGGTCCGAGAGTACTCACGGAGGCCGTTGATCAGGCAGCGCTTCAATTCAGACTTGCCGGTCGCGGTCGGCCCTTCGAGCCAGATGATCTTCTCGTCTTTCCCCCGCCCCGCAGCGATCGATCGCAGGTCGTCGACGAGTTTGTTCAGCACCTCGGTGTTGCCCAGGATCGCGTGCTCGCCGTCGTTGTGTGGGTCGTCGAAGAAGCGGTAGCGCTCCTTGCGCTCGCCCTCCTCGATGACGGTGCGCGTGCCGGCGTCCTCGATGGCGTCGAGCAGGTACTTCGAGGCGTGGGAGGCGAGTTCGGGCTGTTCGAACAGGCGGTCGACGAACGCCGAGAGGCTCATCGGCTCCTCGTAGGTCCGATCCAGCGCCTCGTCCGCCTGACCGATGAAATCCTCGCCGTGCATCACTCTTCCATCTCGCTTTTGGCGACCTCTGCGCCGGCGAACTCCAGCACCTCCTTGGCCCCTTCCTCGGAGTACCCCTGTTCGATCAGCGCGTCGATCCACTCGTTGCGCTCGTCGTCGTCCATCTCGCCGCTGGACACCAGCGCGGAGAAGTTGATGTTGTGCTTCTTGTCCTCCCAGAGTTTCCGTTCGAGGGCGCGGCGCAGACGGTCGTTGTCCTGCGGGTTGAACGTGTCACCCTCGCGGGCGCGCCGGGAGACCCAGTTCGACACTTCCTGGCGGAAGTCGTCCTTGCGGTCCTCCGGCAGATCGAGTTTCTCCTCGACGCTGCGGAGGAACTGCTCGTCGGGTTCCTGCTCGCGGCCCGTGAGGTCGTCTTCGACGGTGTCGTCGTCGATGTAGGCCATCACGTGATCCATGTACTTCTCGCCCTGGCGCTGGATCTCGTCGATGTCGTAGGCCAGTGCGTGGCGCACGTCCTCGATCGCCCGCTCCTTGTACTCCTCGCGGACCAGTTCGAGGTAGCGGTAGTAGGTCGAGAACTTCTCTTCGGGGATCGAGCCGTGGTTCTCCAGGTTCTCTTCGAGGTGGTTGAACGTCGTCAGCGGCGAGAGGAACCGCCGGTCGCGGTGCATCGAGTCCATGATCGCCTCCGCGATCTCGTCGCCGATGAACCGGGGGGAGACGCCTTCCATGCCCTCGCCGATGTCGGCCGACTCGGCGGCCTCCTCGCGGAGCTTCTTCACGTCCACGTCCTCGGCTTCGCCGATCTCGCCGTTGTAGGCCTTGGCCTTCTGGATCATGTCGACCTTCTCGGCGTCGGGCTCCTCGATCCGGGTCAGCACGCCGAAGAGGCCAGCCATCTCCAGGGTGTGGGGTTCGACCTGGATATCCGGCAGGTCGGCGTTGCGCAGCATCTTCCAGTAGATCTGGGACTCGTCCTCGTAGCCCAGCACGTACGGGAAGTCGATGCGTTTCGTGCGGTCGTTGAACGCCTCCATCTTCTCGTCGCCCTTCTTGTCCCGGTACTCGGGCATGTTCGTCCGGCCGACGATCACCTGGTCGATGTCGATCCGGGGGTTGTTCTTGGGCTTGATCGTCTGTTCCTGCGTCGCGTGCAGGAAGTCGTAGAGGAACTCCCGTTGCAGTTTCAGGAGCTCCTCGCCCGAGAAGATACCGCGATTGGCGTTACAGAACGCACCGGAGTAGTCGAAGGCGCGGGGATCGCTCTCGCCGTAGATGGCGATCTTCGAGTAGTTCACGTCGCCGGTCAACTCCGTCTCGTCCTGGTTCTTCTTGTCTTTGGGTTCGAAGGTCTCGATCCCCTGGCGCTGGTTCTCGTCGGCGATAAAGCGGATGATCTCGATGTGGTTCTCCAGAACGGCCTGCAGGTCGTCGTCGTAGTAGGCGAGCAGGCGATCCATGTAGAACTCGCTGGCCGGGTCCAGTGCCTGCTCGTTGCGGATCGTGTACGGTGCCTCGAGCAGTTCGTTGAGGTCCTCGATGACTTTGTCGCGTTGCTTCTGTGGCAGCAGGACGATCGGGTCCTGGTTCATCGGGGATCGGACGACGTCGTCGGCGGGGTCCTGATCGCCGATCACGTCACAGAGGTTCGTCCACCGGAACGTGTACATCCGACCCTCGTCCCGGAGCGTGTAGTCCTCGAAGTAACGGCGGACCTGTCGGTCGAAGTCGGACTTCCCCGAGCCGACGGGACCCAGCAGGAGTTTGATCCGCTTCTCGGGCCCGAGTCCCCGGGCGCCTGATTTCACCTTATTGACAAATTCGTGCATCGACTCGTGGACGACGCGCCCGTAGAACGTGTTCTCACCGTCGTTGAGCGGGTCCTCCGAGGCGAGTTTGTACTCGACGACGCCGGCGTCCTCGTCGTACTCGGTACCGTAGTAGTCGAACATGTCCGCGACGCGCTGGTGTGCGTTGCGCGCAACGGGCGGGTCGTCGTACAGTTCGTCGAGGTACCAGTCGAACGAGTGCGTCGTCCGCAAGTCCGCCGGAATGGAATCCCGGTACTCTCTGCTCAACTCCGCGAGTGATTCTTTGGTGCCTGTCATGCTATCACAGCGTGTGTGCTCTGACGCCGACGACGCGGTGGTGTGCGTCGGTGCGCCTGTCTCGGGAACCGTTCTCGCCAGCAGCAAGCCGACGCCGCGAACCGCGACGACGCTGTCGGCCGCCGCGTTCGAACGTCGCGCGATGGGTGCATGCCATGTGTACTCATACCAACCATCGTCACGGAGACGAGGTTCTGTGGGTTGGTACCAAGCCGCTGACCGGAACAGTTTCCGATACTATTTATTGTATGAGTGTTGTGACCATATAACACTTGCTTCGAGGCCGTCTCAGCCGCCATTAATTCCAAGATTTTATCGAGAGAAAGTACTGTTGCGTAAGTCGGTAGCCCGGTGCTACCTGCACAGGACGGTGACTACACCTTTAAATACTACACCCGCTGTCCGGTCGCCACGGACCGCCGGACATTTCTCGGTGCCCGCTCCAGATGTGATATGAGTCTCGACTCGCTGAGCGACGAGTGGGTGGTCTGGAACGAGGAACAGGCCCGCATCGTGCTCGCGTTTCGACCGGACGTCTTCGACGGCGGCGATCTCCCGGCAGCCTGCCTGCCGACGATCTACGTCACCAGGGGCCGACGCGATCGACGGCCCGGCGGCGAACGAGTCGGAGAGAACTGGTACGTGACGCTGTATCTCGAACCCGACGTGGACTGTGGTACCGACAGCTACGATAGTCGGGGTGAAGCGACCGCTGCCGCCGTGATGCTGGCCGAGACGTTCGCCAACGGCGACATCGACTACCGGAGCGTCTATCAGGTGCCCAGAGAGGCGTACTTCGAGCGACTGGACGAACTGGTCGGGGGGGAGTGATACGGATTACTGTAGCTATGTGCCGCTGATCGTCGACCTCGTCCCGGCGATCACCGGTACGGGACTACAGTAATTCGTATGATACGGATTACCCCTCGGGCGCGAGTTCCCTGACCGAGACGTTGTCGAACCGCGCCGTACACAGCGCCCGCGGGACGACGCTACACACGGCGAGACCGACGGCGATCGGATCTGTCAGCGGGACCGTCCGCTGGTCGATCGCCCGCCACTCCTCACCGCGCCGCGAGACGTAACACGTGACCCGCTCCCCGACTCTATCCAGTCGGAGCCAGTTCACGTCCTCCGGACTCGATTCGAGTTGCTGGCTGACCGTCTCGCTGCCAGGCGTCTGGCGCCACGTCGTCTCGATCCCGTGGCCGGGGGTCAGGCCGACGTACCCGTGGGTCGCCTCGTCCTCGACCGAGTCCCGGACGATCACGCCGCCCTTGCTGTAGTGGTTGATCTCCTCGAGGTCGACGAGGCGGGCCTGGACCGACGCCGGTCCGTCGACTTCGGTGAAGGCGAAGTGGAAATCGTTGTTCTCCGCGTAGATGTCGTCGCCGGCACCGGTGACGACCCACTCATCGGTCGCGGCCTCGTAAGTCGCCGATCCGTCGGCGTTCACGTTGCCGACGTCGCGACTGTCGTCGAGGTCGTGGGTCACGGTCGTCGCTGCGCCGAGGGCGGGATCGGTCGCCATCGGGACGTTCGCGACCGCGACCTTCGCACCGCCCTGTCGGCCGGAACGGATGTCGATCTCCCACTTGAGCCGCTCGACTGCGTCCGAGACGATCGCCAGGCCGGTCCCAGTTCCCTCGTCGGCGGTCGTGTATCCCTCTTCGAACACCTGCTCGCGCTCGCCCGCCGAGACCCCGGGACCGTCGTCCTCGACGTAGAAGCCGTGGTCGAGGGCCCCGATCCAGACGGTGACCTCCGGACCGGCGTGGTCGATCGCGTTCTTGAACAGGTTCTCGAGGATCGGCCGTACTTCCGACTCTGCGGCGGTGACGACCGTCTCGTCGGGGATCTCGACGTGGAGTGTCGCCGACGCTCTGTCGACGACTGTCCACACGTCTCTGGCCAGTTCGGCGAGCCGCGTTGTCCGCGTCTCGGTGTCACCGACTCGGTCGGTACTCACGAGTGCCTCGAGATCACCGATCAGTTCCCGCATCCGATCGTTGGCTTCCTCGACGCGCTCGAGGGCCGCTTCGTCGCCCGTGCGTGCGAGTTCGAGATAGCCGTCCGCGATCTGCAGCGGCGACCGCAGGTCGTGAGAGACGAAACTCGTGAACCGCTCGAGTTGCTCGATCCGGTGGCGCATCGAACGTTTCTCGCGTTCCCACTCAGAGACCTCCCGCGTGACCGAGATCGTCCCCCGCGGTTCGCCGTCCTCGCCAGTCCAGGGATATGCCGTTCTTTCGTACCAGAACGCCGCTTCGCCGCTCCCGTACTGTTCGACCTCCCCGAGGATCGGGTCGCCCGTCTCGACGACCCGCAAGGCGTCCTCGTGCTCTTTCTCCAGCACGTTCCACTCGTTGTCCTGTTCGCGGGCCAGTTCGGCGGCAGTCCGCCCGAGCATCACCGAGGGATCGGGTCGATGGCTGTACGACGACGCGGCCACGTACCGACCCTCCCGGTTCTTGACGTACATCATCTCGTCGTAGGAGTCGAGCAGTTCCTCGAACGCCGCCGTCCGGAGACGCCGATTGACGTTGCGTTCACCACGCTGGGCAGCATCTCGGACGACGTCGACGACTGTTTCGAGCGACGTGTCCGACAGGGGCAGATACGTCCCGCCGGTGGCGACCGTCTCGGCAGCGAGTGCGTCGTCGTGCGAATCCGGGAGCACGATCCGTGGCACGGCATCCTCCCACGGTCCCGTGGACGCTGGTTCGGGGTCCGTCGAGCCAGTTGACGAGGAACGGGTGAGAACGCAGACCACGCTTCCGGCAGGGACGTCGTTGTCCCACGCACGCTCGTCTACCCGATCGATGACGAACTCGTCGAGTTCCGCATCGAGCCGTTCCGGAATCGCTGTGTCCTGGAACCCGACAACCAGGATCCTCGGCCGTCCCCCCAGCTGGCGTCGAGTGTACGTCACAGCCGGGTTTGTACGGATACCCTCTTAAGCGTATGGTCGCTGACAGGCGACGGGCCGCTAGCTGAGGCAGCCGACTCTGTCGTCGATCTCGACCTGCAGTCCCGTGACAGAGACGTTGGCGAACCGCGCCGTGCACAGCGCCCGCGGGACGACGCTACACACGGCGAGCCCGACGTATACGGGACCCGAGAGCGGGACCGATCGCTGGTCGATCGGAACCCACGCTTCTCCGTCCGTCGATACCGACAGCGTCACGCGCTCACCGTCGTAGACGAGTTCGAGCCAGTCTGCCTGGCCCGTCACCTCTTCGAGTTGCTGACTCGTCGTCGTCCCGCCGGTTTCCGTACACCACAGCGCTTCGGTCCCGTGACCGGGGGTCTGTCCGACGTAGCCGTGCGTCGCGTCGTCAGATAGCGAGTCACGGATCATGATCCCTGCCTTGCTGTACGGGTTGATATCGTCGATCCCGAGCAGACGAGTCCGGATCCGGACCGGCCCGTCGAGTTCAGTGTACACGAACTGGAAGTCGTTACGACTGTCGTAGATGTCGTTTCCAGCACCCGAGACGGTCCAGACGCCGTCCTCGTACGTTGCATCTCCCTCCAGGTGAACGTCGCCGACCGAGGCCACAGTTTCGAGAGCGTGCTCGCCGGCCGTCTCGAACGGACAGCGCCGATCTGTCACCATCATACAGTTGTGGATCTCGTAGCGTCTCCCGCCGTCGGCTGCGTCGACAACCGTCATCGTCCAGTTCTGGGCTTGGACTGCGTTCTCGACGATCTCGAACCCGGTTTCTGTATCGTCGACGTCGTGCTCCGTGTCACCGCGGGAGTCGTGCTCGACGTAGAATCCGTCGTCGAGGGCACCGATTCGGACGACGTTACTACCCCTCTCGATCGAACCTGCCGACTGTCGCTCGTCCGGGACCGCCGACCTGAACAGGTTCTCGAGGATCGGACGGATCGTCGATTCGGGGGCACTGACGACTGCCTTCTCCGGGATGTCGATCTCGATCGTCGTCCGGTCGCTGCCGATGACGCCCCACAGATCACGAGCGATCTCCGCGATCCGAACCGTCCGGATATCTTCGATGTGGTCCGACTCGCCACCGACGAGCGTTTCGAGATCGTCGATCAGTTGCTGCATCCGGTCGTTGGCCTCCTCGAGCCGCTCGAACGCCGCGTCGTCACCCTCACGGGCCAGTTCGAGATAGTTACTCACGACCTGTAACGGGGATCGGAGGTCGTGAGCGACGTAACTGGTGAACTGTTCGAGCTGGTCGATCCGAGTTTGCATCTCCTGACGATCGCGGTATCTGGACGAAACCCCCCGCTCGATCCCGATGACGCCCGTTATCTCTCCGTCGACGGTCCACGGGAGGACCGTGTGTTCGATCCAGAACGTCGCTTCGCCGCTCCCGAACTGCTGGACGTCCGCGACGATCGGCTCGCCCGTCTCGACGACGGACATCGTGTCCTCGTGGCGTCGCTTGAGGTTCGGCAATCCCTCCTCGCGTTCGGCCGAGAGCTCCAGGTCCGTCTTCCCGAGGAACGCCGACGGGTCGGGCCGGTTGCTCGGATCGGAGACGGCGACGTAACGGCCCTCGGCGTTCTTGACGTAGAACGTCTCCTCGTTCGCCGCCAGGAACTGCTCGAACGCGTCGGAGAGCAGTCGGTCGCTCCGGCGGTGTTCGCCCCTTTTGGCGGCAGCCTGAACTGCGGTCTCCAGGCGGTCGCCCCCCAGGTTCGGCGGGACGTACTGTGCCCCGACAGCCCCGATCTCGGCGGCACTGGCTCCGCTGTCCTCGTCTGCGGCCACCAGCGTCGACACTGCGTCGTCGGTGTCGCGAATCTCCCGGACGAATTCAACTCCGGTCCGATCCGGGAGCGAGTCGGTCGTCAGTACACAGACGACGTGCTCGCCCAGCGCGTCGAGCGCAACGTCGCCGTCAGCGACGAACGACAGATCGTACTCCGGGAGTCCGTCGATATCGCCGAGACAGCTGCTGCTCCCGACGACGAGGACCGTCGGATCGGCGTCGAGGTATCGCCGGAGAGACGTCACTATCGACCATACACGTCCTCCATTAAATAAAGATATGGCGTCGTTTTATGACGATGTCACAGAATCGAGTCGAGACCGAGTGTCGGAGGCGACACACCGCGATACTGTCGGCTATCAGCGTCCCGAGATACGGAGTGCTGTAGATGCGCAGCGACGGACGGCAGCGCGGTGGAGACGAACACCAGTCAATCGCTATAATAAACCGCACGAGTGTCCCACCAGCCGACAGGTATAGTGGCGTCCCCGACGAACCACTGAGTATGTCTACTGTCACGCTCATCGGCTCCCGACTGGCGACGACGGGAGCGGAGTTCGTGTATCGGGGGGAAGCCAGCGGGTGCGAGGGGTGTCCGTACCGCGACCAGTGTCTCAATCTCACCGAGGGACGGCGCTATCGGGTGACGGAAGTACGCGAATCGGGCCAGTTGCTAGACTGTGCGGTCCACGAGGAGGGCGTCAAGGCCGTCGAAGTCGAGCCCGCGCCGATCAAGGCAAACGTCGCTTCGAAGGGTGCCTACGCGGGCAGTAGCGCGACACTGCGGGGGCCCTGTCCCTACACCGGTTGTCCGAGTCACGAGTACTGCGAGCCCGCCGGTGCGTCGTTCGACGAGGAGTACCGCATCGACGAGATCATCGGCGATCCGCCACACGACTACTGCGGTCTCGACCGGGACCTGACGCTCGTCGAGTTCGCGCCGCCGGAAGACGATTAGAGCGTGCCGATACGTTCTGCGGTGTATCCGAACACGTCCTCGTATCCCTCCGGGGAGAGCAACACCGGATAGAACGGCTCCTCGGCGACGACCGGTTCGCCGTCGGTGGCGGCGAACGCTTCGCCGGCCGCGACCACCTCGAAGTTCTCGGCGTACACCTCGTACACTTCACCCATGCCCTTCGGGATCGGCTCCCCCAGGTCGAACAGGGGGATTCCCACCGACTTCCTCACGGAGTCGCCCGGGAGCGCACCGACGGCACGCAGGAACGCTCGCGTGAGCTCGACGGCGTTGCCGGCCGCCTGCGCCGATCCCTGAAAGCCACATTCGACCTCGATCGTCGCCGGTACACCGTCGAAGATCCGACCCTCGTTCGTCGCCCGCGTCTCGATGACCGCGTCGATCGGTAACTCCGGACAGATCGTCCGGGCAAGCTCGTCGACGGTGTCGACGAGCGCGAACATATCTTCGTAGGACTGGGTCGAGTGGAGCGCCAGCGTCGTACAGTCACCGATCTCCCTGACGAGCTCGGCGGCGAGGCGTTCCTCGTGGGCCTGCGAATCGGGATCGCCCGGGAAAGACCGATTCAGGTCGGTGTCCAGATAGCGTTTACCCTGCTCTGCGGCTTCCTCGTTGGCGATCACGAACACGACCGGTCGCTCGACAGCAGGCGACTCCGCGAGTAGCGTCTCGACTGCGTGGACGCCACAGGGCTCGTCACCGTGAATCCCACCCACGACCGCGACCTCCGGTTCGCCCGTTCCCAGCTGTTCGACGTACACGGACGGGAGAACGGTCTCGACCGAGAAGAGTCACACGCTTGCCGACCGCCTGCAAAGCCGGCCCTGTCACTCCAGTCCGTCGGCGTAGTCGAAGTCACCGGGCGTCGCCTCGGGCCAGTCGCCGTCGAACCTGATCTGCCAGCCGTGCAGCACTGTCGGATCGTCGAGTGCGTTCGTCAGCGTGGTCCGCACGTCGAGTACGTCGACACCGTAGAAATCGCCGGGGACCCCCTGGAAGTACTGGAGTGAGGTCCGAAACAGCGACCGCATCCCCTCGTCGTTCTCGAAGTCGAAGTGCTTGTACGCGCCGGCGGCGACCTGCACCATCGCGTGGAGGAACTTGCTCTCGACGCTCCCGCGACCGTAGTTGTACCATTCGTCTTCGAAACAGTCGTGTGATTCGTGGTACTCCCCCGAGTTGTACAGTCGGACACCGTGGATCGCGGCCCGCCGGAGCGTCGCGTGCTCCCAGCGACCGTCGTCGCGCCAGCCGGTCGGATCGCCGTCCGGCGGCCCGATGCTCGGGTCGCGGGTGTGCTCGTCCATAGGAGAGCCTACGCCGGCGACCGCCGTAATCCCACCGCTCCAGCGGCGCGGCGCGATCAACTGGCTACGCCACGCTCGCCCAGTCGATCCGACTGGCGATGAAGATGACTCCGCTGGCGAGGACGCCCAGCAGGATCGACCCCTGGACCAGCAGCGCGTACAGCATGACGGTCCCGATGAGGACCCACGCGACGGCCTGCTGTGCCTGACTCGGCCCCGACGTTTCGGCGGGTGACGACTGGCCGTGAGGGTTCCACTGGGCGAACGACGACGCACAGTCGTCGTAGTCCGCGAAGTGGTCGTCCAGCGACTCGTCCATCGACAGCCTGGCACCACAGAACGGGCAGTAGTCGGGGTCGGAGGGCATAGGAGGGGCTGATGTGGCCCAGGGAAATAGAGATTCTGTGACGACCGCGGTCCGCACCGCCTATATACCTCCCACCGCTGACCAACGAACGCAAGCGTGCGAGGGTAGCCAAGCCTGGAAACGGCGGCGGACTCAAGATCCGCTCCCGTAGGGGTCCAAGGGTTCAAATCCCTTCCCTCGCACTGCTGGACCCACGCGGTCCCTCGCAAGCAGTGCGGGAAGATCCACGACGGAGTGATCTTCCCTCGCAAACTTCTCAAACACGATCGCCGAGTAGCCTCGCTCGTTAAACGGCGGCGGACTCGAGACCCGCTCGCGCAGCCGGGAGCGAAGCGAACGACTGTTCGGAGACCGCATGCGAGATTCGGCTAACCTCTCGGTGAGTACATACCGGGACCCAGCCGACTGGAGTGTATTCTGACGATTTCGTGATCAGTTGACAACAGGTAGCTGGAGGCGTAGATTTAAGACTGTTGGAGTGGTATGTCGTAACATGGCAACGGACCAGCGCGAGCCGACGGGCCTGGACGTGACGCCGCTGGAGAACACCGCGTTCTTCTCCATCGAGACCGACGACGGCTACGTACGTATCGAACAGTCACTCGGGAATCAGGTGCTGTACACCCCCGAGGAAGCCCGCGACATCGCGGCGTCCATTCTCGAAGCGGCCGAACGAGCACCGGAGCAGTAAACAGGGGACCAGCAGCCGGAAGCGGTGAGGCTTTTTGTTAGGGCGACTCAGCCTACGACATGACAGACGCGCATCATCGGGCAGCGATCGCCGAGCGCGCCGCACGCGCAGGCGGCGTCGTCGCACGAGAACTGTTCCGGGGCGAGTTGCAGGTCGAGACCAAGGACGACAAGACGGATCTGGTGACCGCGGCCGACAGGGACGCTCAGCAGCAGGTCGTCGCGACGATCATGGAGGAGTTCCCCAGCGACCAGTTCGTCTGCGAGGAGGACAGCCAGCAGCTTGCAGACCCCGAGAGCGGCGAGAACGAGCCCTCACTCGTCGAGAGCGTCCCCGAGACGGGGGCGGGCTGGATCGTCGACCCGATCGACGGGACGACGAACTTCGTCCGCGGGAGTCGGACCTGGGCGACCAGCGTGACGGCGCTGGTCGACGGCGACCCCGTCGGTTCTGCGAACTACCTGCCGGCGATGGGGGACCTCTACGCGGCCGGTCCCGAGAGCGTGACCCGAGACGGGAAGACGATGCAGGTCAGCGAAGAGACCGATCCCGAGGCGTTCCTGGTCGCTGTCGTCAACCGGTGGACCGACGCAGATGCGTTCGGTTCGCTCTGCCGGGCGGCCGACGAGCACCTCGGAGACGTGCGACGGCTCGGGTCGTTCCAGGCGACGCTGTCGTTGCTGGCCGACGGCGCGTTCGACGCGGCAGCGTGTACCCAGAAAGCCAACGCGTGGGACACCGTGGCCGGCGTCCACATGGTCCGGGAAGCCGGCGGCACGGTCACCGACGTGGCCGGCGAATGCTGGGAGACAGACAGCGACGGGATGGTCGCGTCGAACGGCACCGACCACGAGGCCGTGCTCGACGTGGTTCGACGAGCCGTCGATCAGTGAGGGACGTTTCGCGGGGCGGACGCACAGGACCGGAACGCTAAAACAGCCGCCTCACGGCGGGGGAAACATGGAACTGGAGGCTCGAATCGAATCGGAACTCGACGGACGAGATCCGCTGACGCTCTGGCTCGCGTCGCTGGTGGGGAGCATTGGACTCGTCGTCGTCGCTGCCCTCGTCTGGACACAGGCCGTCTGGGACCGCTTCATCTGGCAGTACTTCTGGGGGCCAGTAGCGGCCGACGCTCAGGCCGCCCGGTGTGCGCTCCGGGACGGCAGTACCGTCGAACTGCTGTACAGTTCGGACGCGTGTTCGCAGGCTCAGGCAGCGGGACAACTGATCTACGCCGAACCGGGATACACGATCACGTCCGAGATCGGTTACATGGTCGTGCTCGTGTACATGCTGGTCGGCGTCTACCTGTTCCTCCAGCGCTACGACCTCGTCACGGAGCTCGAACTCTACTACCCGCTGGTGCCGTTCATGCTGCTTGGCGGGTCGCTGCGAGTCATCGAAGACGCGACCGACGCCGCCGTCCGGGCCGGCGTCGACCCCTCGATACCCTACCCCCTCAACTCGCTGCTGGTCAGCCCGATCATCTACTTCACGCTGTTCATCCTCACGCTCGCGTCGCTGATGGGCGTCCGCCGGCTCGAACGGAGTGGGCAGATCGACGACGGTAATCGAGCGCTCGGAATCATCGGCAGTGGATTTCTCGGGCTGACGCTCGTCTATCTGCTCGGCCTCTCGGTGACCAAGGAGTACGTCGAACTCTACCCGCAGATGGTGACGATCGTCGTCGTCGGAGCGACCGTACTCGCCTATCTCAACTGGAAGGGGATCGACGCGATCTGGTCCGAACTGACCGACGCGACGGCGTACGTCGGCTTCTTCGTCCTCTGGGGCCACGCGATCGACGGCATCGCCAACGTGATCACGGGCGACTGGCTCGACGCGCTCGGGATTCCCGGTGAGTACTTCGCCAAGCACCCCGCGAACCGGATCATCGTCGATATCACCGAATCGGTCCAGCCGGCGTCGCTGTCTGCCGTCGTCGGCACCTCTTGGCCGTTCCTCGTCGTCAAGATGATCGTCGCCTCGCTCGTGCTGTGGCTCTTCACCGAGGAGTTCGTCGAGGACAGCCGGCGGTACGCACTCCTCTTGCTCGTCGCAGTGACGGCTGTGGGTCTGGGTCCCGGAACCCGGGACATGCTGCGCGTGACGTTCGGAATCTGAGTCGATAAAATCGGCGATATTACGCCGTTTCGTCGGCGAGTGCGTGACCGGCGAGCAACAGCGGGAGCCCGCCGATCGTCACTCCGACGGCGTAGAATGTTGCCAGGGCCCCGACAAGGAAGGTGATTCCGAGCGGCCTGAACAGTGGGAGGAGCGCGACGGCGAACCCGACGACGACCGTGGCAACGGCCAGGCGGCGGCGTCCTCGTGCAAGGGCGTCCCCGGCCGGCAGACACGCGAAGATCGGCACCAGAAACCACAGCGCGACGATCTGCGAACGAAGGGGGCCGCTGGCGTGGAACGCTGGGGCGCTCGCGATGACCGTCACCGCACCGACGGCGAGGCCGAACGCGGCCAGACCGAGGAGAGCCCGATAGGTGTCGACAGCCCGCCCCACCCGCGTCGAGAGCGCCGCGCCGAGTGCCATAATCCCCACACTGGCACCGAATACCGGCCCGTTCGACGTTCCCAGGATCGATCCCGTGGCCGTGAGGAGCGACCCGCCGGCGGTGATCGCTCCAAGCACGGCGAGTCCAGCGGGGACCCGATCGGCGACGGCCCCGAGGTCGGGATCGAGCCACGACAGTGCACCACAGCAGGCACCGAAAAGCACGCCGAACACGCTCGTCGGAATGCCGATCGAGACGACGGCGTTGAGCGCGACAGCCGGTCCAGCGAGCGCCAGGATCGACAGGAGGCTCCACAGCGGCGCGATCGGATCGTCCTCGGGAACGAACGTGACGAAGCCGGTGTCGAGCGTCGTCAGCGTCATCCGTCCGCGGTCCTCGGCGATGGACGCGCCCGGCGTGGCCCACCCGACTGTCATCCCGTCGGGGGCGACGACAGTGAGTCTGTCCGCCCCCAAACCCGCGAGGTTGCGGTAGCCGTACGCTCCCGTGAACGAGCCGGACCGGAGCGTTCCACCGACCGACTGCTCGGCGAACCCGGGGTCGCGGTACCGAAGCGTCACGACGCCGTCGGCCGTGACGTTCGCGCCGAGCAGTTCGGTGTCCCACATCGCCCGTTCGGCGATCCCCGTCCGCAGACTCTCGTTGGCCCGGAGTCGCTGAGCTGGCTCCGTTCCATCGAGCTGATTCTCGACGGTCCAGATGGCCGTCCCATTCTCGTGGACGGTGATCGTCGCGGTACTGTCGGCGACGGTGAGAGAGACGCCGTGGTCCGTTGCCGTCTCGGCGAACGACTCACCGCAGGCGTCACACAGCGGCCGCGGTGGCGGCGCGCCTGCCGCCGGTTGGCTTGCACCGACGAGCGAGAGCGTCACGAGGGCGAGCGCGAGGAAGGCGATCGTGCGAGAGGAGACCATACGAGTGTCCACTGCCGAGTTCAACAAGAAACCGCGGGAGGCTCAAACGCAGTTTTGTTCGTGCCACGAGTCTGCCTCAGACGGATCGTCGTCGACGTTTCCCCGGTCGACCGCACGACTGCGTCCGGTCGATCTGGGACAGACCGACAACTGTCCGTTTCACACTGCCGGCTGTAACTGTTTCAAGATACTCGCGGGCCTGAGGTCGCGAAATTCTTCACAGACGTACAGCCGGCAGTATCACCCGGTCAGGGGAACGGGTGGTGGGGCCGATCGAACGCGGGCTCGAACCCCAGCGCTTCTGGTACAGACTCGGCGCGCTCGCCGAAGAAGGCGTCACCGAGGAACAGCGGCTGAGCTTCGGGCACCAAGACGCGAGCGCCTTCGAAGCCCAGTTCGTCCAGATCGCGGGTGGTCGTCCGGGCGGCGTACGGCGTCATCCCGGCTTCGTCGAGCTTCTCGATCAGGAAGTCGAGCGCGTCCTCGCCGCCGTACACTCGATCCGGCCCCGCAGCGTCGGCCGGAATCGTCTGGCTGTAATCGAGCAGTTCGACCGCTTGCTCGGGCATCTCGGCGTACTTGCCGATCGCACCGCTCGCGTCCTCGGCCTGCTCGGGGCCCATGCCACGCAGTTCCATCCAGTTCTGGAGCGACTCTTCGAGTGCGCCCAGCGCCGCCTGTTCGGGATCGAGGTGAGCACAGGAGCCGATAGCGAAGCTCGGCCACTCGTCGCGGTGGACGGCGACTGCGACGACCGGCACGTCCACGTCCTGGGTGAGCAGGAGTGGTGTCACGGTCAGCCCCTCGGATTCGGCGCGGGCGTACAGCGTCCCGAACACGTCGTCGTCGACGGTCAGGCCCAGTGGCTCGTACGTCGAGTACCACGACAGCATCGCGGCGTCACGCTCGATCACCTCGTACAGCCCAGAGAGCAACGCTTCACAGCCCGAGGATCCCAGCCCGAGTCCGGTCGTCAGGGGCGGGCGGATGACTGATTCGGTCGGCGGGTGGAAGACCAGTTCGGCCGGCACGAGCGCCGACTCGTCGGTCGCGAGGTTCTCGGATTCGACCCATTCGAGTTCGGTCTCGGCGTCTGCGTCGCTGTCCCCCGGAGCGACGAACGCCGTCGGATCGACCGCACCGTCGAGCGAGGCAGCCGTTCCGGTCGTGGTGTCGGACTCGGCGTAGACACCGGCGGCGTAGCGCTCGTAGGACTCTCCCAGTGCCTTCATGAACGCCTCGTCCCAGCCGGCCGCGACGCCGGCTGCCTGACGCGGTGCAGTGACCTCACTGAACCCGGAAGTGTCGGTCAGCTGTGCGAGGTAGTACGGGGCCGGAAAGGACTCCGCCTCGCCGACCTGCTGGACGATACCGACGCGATCGTCCAGCGCCAGTTCCGCCCGGTTGAGCGCCTGTTCGGTGTTGACAGCGATGTGCGATCGGTCGACGCTCGTGTCTCGGCCCTCGCCGCAGGAACAGCCCGGCAGCGGGAAGAACCGCCGCTTTTGGTAGGGCAGTTCGATCACGTGGCCGAGCACCGACGGACTGGGATCGGGCCGAGGCTCGTCCTCGTTCTCGTCGGTTTCGGCGAGGAATTCCGCGGCAGCCTCACCGGCGACGGCACCGGCGACACGTTCGGTGGCGGGCGCTGGCTCGTCGACGGACTCGGCAGTCGGGGTCGTGTTCGAGTCCACGCGTCCCTGGAGACAGTGATAGCACTCACGGTCGGGATCGATCCCCGTGATCGCGGCCGGCGTAAGCGGATACCCCCCGACGCCGCCGATCTCGACGGCCAGCCACGGCGTCGCTCCGTCGAGTGCCTGTTCGTTGGCCGTGCCGAACACTTGGTCGCCGGCCTCGCCGACGACGATCGCGAACTCCGCCGAGCCGATGCCCGGCGTCTCCTGATGGTCGACACTGACGTCGATGTCTTCGAGTGTCGCGAGAATCGCTTCCGCTGCTGGTCCACTCCCCACAACTTCGACTACCGTTCCCATGAGGAGGGGTAACGGTGGTGGGTGGTAAAAAAGGCTAGGAGGCGAGGATGCCCTGCGCGACACTCGCGAGTTCGTCGCTGTCGGCCGACTGGAGTCGCTCGTCGCCCAGCATCAGACGCAGGCGCGGACGGCCGACGTCGATCGGGACCTTTTCGGTGTCGATGAGGCCCATGTCTTCGAGCGTCGTCTTCGTTCGTGAGAACGTGGCTTTGCTCGCGAGGCCGATGTCTTCGCCCCACTTGCTGATGTCGTACAGTAGTTCACCGTTCTTGGCCGCCACGAGGAGACTGATCGTGACCTCGTCGAGACCATCGCCGTCACCGCGCGCAGTCTGGAGCGAGGAGAGGACGCCGTCGAAGTCCGCTGCCGTCTCCGGGCCGATGTCGGACTCCAGCGTCGTCATCACGCGAGACATGGCCGGCGTGCGCAGGGAGTAGCCGTCCGCGCGCTCCCACTCATCGTCGTAGAACGAGGAGATGTCGTCGAGGAACGCGTCCTCGTCCGTCGTGAGACCGGCGACGGCGTCGCCCGCGTCGATGAGAGAAACCACGCTTTCAGATCCGATAAGCAGCGAGTGGTTCGGAACGTCTGACAGAATCTTCAGCTCCAGCACGTCCGCCTCGATGAGGTCGGCGGCAGTGCTCGCGACGATGAAGTCGTCCATCTCGTCTTTCAGTGCCCGGTTCTCGGCCAGCAATCGGACAGCAGGCGGGTCCTCGTGCTCGTCGAGGGCCGAGATGAGCTCTGAGAGGGTTTCTCTGGAGGGGTTGACCACTGTCAACGAATCACTTTCGCTGTCGAGCGCTTCCGAGAGAACAGTTCGAACGTCGTCTTCGAGTAAGTTGGTTCGCATCGTTCTGTTAGGCAACTACGATTTTGTCATATTTAATTTTACTGGCCAAGTCCGATTGAATTCGTTAGCAGAGATAATACTGCCACACCGTCAAGAAATAAATATTGCCGGTTCTCCGGAAAGGACAACTGATAGTTTCGGAGAGTCGTTCACCGCCATACCGGCGATAGGGGCCTGAGACGCTTCCTCCGGCTGTTCCCGTCACGCCAGTGACCAGATTGCTGTCGAGCGCGAACGTTGAACAGTGGAAGAACGGCAGTCGGGCGGATTACCGTCCGTATTACAGCGCTCCGACGAGTTCTTCCGACCAGTGGAAGTCCCCGTCGTAGATCACCGGGAGCGACATCGAGGACAGGACAGACTCGAGTTCTGACGCACCGACGGCCGTCTCGATTGAGTCGCCATTGAGGATCTCGCGGCCATCGAAGGGGAGGTCGTAGCGGTCACCGTTTGACTGTGCAGTCAGCATCTCACACCGGACCGTGTAGCCCGAGCACGAGCCCCTGATTCGGACCACCGCCGGCTGTTTCGGGCTCGGTAACAGCGCGTAGGTGCCGTCGCCGACGACCGCGTAATCCTTGCCCATCATGATTCGCCGGCGCGCGAGCTGGAGCGCGCGCTCGATGCTGAACCCGTGGACGAGGAGACGGGCGAAGGCGGTACCGACTTTCGCTGCCTGCTTGTCCAGTACCTTCTTGAACGTGACGCCCCCCGCGATCGACCCCTGTTTGACCAGCGAGAGCCCCTGCTCGTAGGACCCACAGGCGTTGAGGAAGAACGTCCGGGTGTTCGACTCCTCGATGTCTGCGATGTCGAGGTTGCCGTCGGGACACCGGAGTCCCCCGTCGTCACAGTGGCCGATGTAGTGGACGAAGTCGTTCTTCGCCTCGAACACGTCGGCGAGTGCCGAGCGGCCGAGACGGGAGTGGATCGTCACGTCGATCGGCAGGTCGGCCGCTCGCTCCTCGTAGATGTCCGACACCGTCTCGTGTTCCTCGCACATCCGATCGTCGTTGAGCACGACCGAGACCTGGAGCCGATCGTTCTGCCGAGTGCGGTACTTCGCACGGTTGCGGTAGGCCGCCGGGACCGGCTTGAACGCGTCGATGGGCGTCCCCGGGGCGAGCCAGGCGTGGAGCTGTCCGGCCTGTAGCTCTGGTTTGAGGACGCCCGACGAGCAGGTGTTGCCCCGAGCCGGATAGGCGTCGGTCAGCGTCTGATCGAGCAGTTCGTCCCGATCGAGTTCCGTCGCCCTGGGGAGGTAGACGAGGCTGAGCCGATCCAGCAGATACGGGAGACAACCGATGCGATCGGTCGTCGGCTTCGCGTACGTCGAGAGGTGCCAGTCGGGCAGCAGCGCGTCCAGATCGCGCGCCGAGATGGCGAGACACTGTTCGAGCCGGCCCGCTGGCCCGAGGTCACACAGGGAGTCGACGTCGACCGGGAGCTGTTCGAGCGCTTTACTGCACGTCCGGTCGGGAGCGACGCGACGGGCCTGACAGTCGAGGAAGAAGGCCCGGCGAAGCAACTGGGCACACTGGTGCTGGAATCCGGGCAACCCGTCGAACTCGTGGTGAATCGACGGCTCCTCGGCGCGCAGTACCGGCCGGTCGCAGTCCGTGACGCGGACGGTCGCACCGACGTAGTACGCCAGCGGCGCGGCGACGAACAGCATGTCGAGTGCCTCCGGCACCAGGAGCTCGATGCCGGTGTCCGGCGTCTCTGCGGCGACGGCCGACGGGACGCTCGTCTCGGTTCCGATCTCGAGGAGCGGCGGGTGCTCGCGAAAGCTCGGATGGGAACGCACCGGCGCCGTCGTGTGGTGGGCGGCCGCCAGATGCGTCAGCCCCGTCGCCAGCCCCTCGGGCGTCGGTTCGATCGTGATTCGACCGAGCCCTGCGCGATCACTGGACGAGCCGCCGACGGTGACTGCGGTCGTCTCCCAGAACGAGACGACGAACCGATCACCGTCGGGCTTGACCGAGGCCGGGCCGGGAAACCTGACGTAGCTCGTCGGACCGGGAGCCGACGTTTCAGAGGAGCCCCGACAGCGCAGCACGTACTCTCCTTCCGGCAGCTCCGTCGGCGTCGTGACGCGGTACTGTGCGTCCAGGTCCATCGCCGTGACGGTCACGTCGGTACACGGGATCGTCAGTTGATCGGCCGCACCCCTGAAACACTCGTCTACGTCTCTCGGGATGGCGGCACGTTCCGTTTCGGTCGGTCGATTCAGCTGGGCACACAACGCCGGGAGCCCCGCCGACCCGGACCCTTCGATTCCCCCCGAAGCGTCCGAGTCTGCCGACTGGTCCCCTGCGTATGTCACCCCCCAGGTAGACATACTGTCATGGTATGTGTGCTTGCCCTACATAATGGTTGCTGGTCGGGACCTTCCCGGCCCCGAACGGGCCGAGAGTGTGAGGCGGTCACACTCGGCCGCTGGTTAGGTAGATTATTGGCAGGGGACGTGTACGATTCGAGTATGCACTTCGACCACCTGGAGTCGGCCGATCCCGACGTCGCCGCGGCGCTCTCGGGCGAAGTCGACCGGCAGAACGACACGCTCGCGATGATCGCCTCGGAGAACCACGTCAGCGAAGCCGTCCTCGAAGCGCAGGGCTCCGAACTGACAAACAAGTACGCCGAGGGCTACCCCGGCGAGCGCTACTACGGCGGCTGTGAGTACGCCGACGAGGTCGAACGGCTGGCCATCGACCGCGCGACGGAACTGTACGGTGCCGACCACGTCAACGTCCAGCCCCACTCCGGCTCGCAGGCCAACATGGGCGTCTACCTCGCCGTGCTGGAACCGGGCGACAAGATCCTCTCGCTCGACCTGACCCACGGTGGTCACCTCTCGCACGGTCACCCGGCCAACTTCGCCGGCCAGATGTACGAGGTCGAACAGTACGAGGTCGATGCCGAGACGGGTCGCATCGACTACGACGACCTGAAAGCCCAGGCCGAGGAGTACGACCCCGACATCATCGTCTCGGGCTACTCCGCGTACCCGCGCACGGTCGAATGGGAGTCCATCCAGGAAGCGGCCGACGCCGCCGACGCCTACCACCTCGCCGACATCGCCCACATCACCGGTCTCGTCGCCGCGGGCGTCCACCCCTCGCCGGTCGGCGTCGCCGACTTCGTCACCGGTTCGACTCACAAGACGATCCGAGCCGGCCGTGGCGGCATCATCATGTGCGACGAGGAGTACGCCGACGACATCGACTCCGCCGTCTTCCCCGGGATGCAGGGCGGCCCGCTGATGCACAACATCGCCGGCAAGGCCGTCGGCTTCGGCGAAGCCCTCGAACCAGAGTTCGAGGAGTACGCACAGGCAACCGTCGACAACGCGCAGGCGCTCGGTGACCGCCTCCAAGAACACGGCCTCGACCTGGTCTCGGACGGCACCGACAACCACCTCGTCCTGATCGACCTCCGGCCGTCCCACCCCGACACGACCGGCAAGGAAGTCGAAGAAGCTCTCGAAGAAGCGGGTATCGTCCTCAACGCCAACACCGTCCCCGGCGAGACGCGCTCGGCGTTCAACCCCTCGGGCATCCGCGCCGGCACGCCCGGCCTCACGACGCGTGGCTTCGACGAGGAAGCCTGCGAGGAAGTTGCCGATCTGATCTTCGAGGTCGTCGACGCACCCGGCGACGAGGACGTGATCGCCGAGGTCAGCGACCGCGTCGACGAACTCACCGACGAGTTCGATCTCTACGGCGAGGACAGCGAAGGGTTGGTCTACGAATAACGAGGGGCGCGACCGCAGGGAGCGGCCCTCGGTAATGCGAACAACACGTGAGCAGCGAAATGTAAGCCCGCAACTACTTGACGACCGATCTTTTTGCCGCCACCGTGTGTCGTCGATAGTATGCCCCCCGAGCGTCTCCGCCGTCAGTTCGTCGTCGGCTGTATTTCGGGAGCCGCGATGCTCGCGGGCTGTCGGCAACCCGGACAGACCGGGCGGTCCAGTCGGCCTGCAGGCGAGTCAGCGACCACGGCCGAGCCACGTGGGCAACAGACGCTCACAGATCGGTCCACGGCAGAGGGGACCAGCAGCACTGGGACACCGGAACTCGACCTTCGAGAGGCGAACGTCGTCGCGGTCGAGATCGAGTCGACCGGCGACGGGCAGTACCGGTTCGACGTGACGCTGTACCACGATGACGACGGCGAAGACGGCTACGCGAACTGGTGGCAGGTCGAGACACTCGACGGTGAGCAACTCGGCCGCCGAGAGCTCCTGCACGCCCACTCGACGGCCCCGTTCACGCGGTCGGAGACTATCGAGGTGCCAGCGGGGACCACGTGCGTCGTCGTGCGCGGCCACGACCAGACACACGGCTACGGCGGACAGGCGATGCTCGTGACCCTCGAATCGGGTGCGACGGTACCGGTCCGGCAGGGGTCCGACCAGCAGTCCGTCTCGGGGTCGGACTGTCCCTGAATCCCGCCGGCAGATTCACCCATCGTTCGTCGGCACTTCGCCGTCGAATCGACGCCGGCACTCGCTCGAACAGAACTCGTATATCTCGCCGTCGTCGCCGAGTGTCGCAGGGTGCCACGCTTCGGCGACGAGTCGTCGCGAGCAGTGGTCGCAGGTCCCCACGGGAGTCACTCCTCGATGGGAACGGCCAGCGACGACCGTATCCAGGCGTCCTCGTCGGAGGTGTCCCGGATAGTGGCGATCATGGCGTCGTCACAGCTGAACTCCTCGTAGACCGTCGTGTCGGCGTTCGACAACCCGTGGCTCCCGTCGTCCGAAGACCCGTCGAAATCGCCGCTATCGGAAGTGGAACTCATCGGATCGACCCCTGCTGGCTCACGGCTTGACCGCCATCGTCACGTTCGACTGGATCCACGCTCGCTCGTTGCTCTCGTCGGCGAGGAGTGCGATCTTCTCCGAACCGACCGTGAACTCGGTGAAGCGTGACTCCGGAGCGCGGACGCGTGACTGGTCGGTCATCGGGACAGCACCACCTGCGGGCACACGGAGGGACGAACAGCGGGGGGAACGGGGGATATCTCGACTGGTTGCATTGCTGTCCGGACACACGACCGGTCGGCGCAAGGGTCTGTCTCCGATATGAATCGAACCGGTCCCGGCCAGGGGGCTATACTGATAGAGACACCCCTCCAATCGACCGGATTCGGGCGACTCAGCCCCGTTCAGCGTCGACCGTCTCCGCGTCGCCGAAGAGGAGTGCGAGCAGTCGCCGCTGGCTCTCGCGGAGGTGGTGGTTCACGGTCGGCTGTGAGATGCCGAGGCGGTCGGCGACGTCCTGACCGGTGCTCTCGCGGGGCGTCTCGAAGTAGCCAGCCTCGAACGCCGTCCGTAACACTTCGAACTGGCGGTCGGTGAGGTCGTGCTCGAACAGCCGCCGGAACTCGGCCTGTGAGCGTGACGGGTCGCGCTCGCGGCGCGCGAGGAGTTCGACAGCCCCGTAGCGCTCGCGTAACCGGTCGACGAACGTGCGGGCGTCGACGTGGGGAAACAGCGACACGACGAGTCGCGTCTCTTCGGGCGTCATCTCGACGGACTGGGGGATGCCACCGGACTGAACGACCGCCTCGGACACCGTCCCCTGGCTGACCGTGGCCCGATAGAGTGAGGTATCCTCCTCCCGGGAGTCGAGGCGCTCGACGACGACCGACTCGTCGACGATGGCCGCCAGGTCCGCCGGAGTGACGCCCGGCGCCCGGAAGTGGACCGTCGACCGGCCGCCGCTCTCGGGGACCGCCTCGATGCAGGTCACCGGGCCGTCGCTGGACCGTGCGACGTCGTTCAGAAAGGAGTGGCGTCCCGTGATCGCGAGTTCGAGTTCCGTCCCGCCGGCCGCGTGGAGCCCCCGTTTGGTCTCGACGGCGTCGATCGCGTAGGCGACCGTCTCGGCGAGTTCGGCCAGTACGACCGTCGTCTCGTCGTCGAACATCCCGTCCGTGCCGCTGTAGACCGTCAGCGCGCCGTACTCGACGGTGCCGTAGGAGAGCGGGACGCTGAGGACCGACCGGAACCCGCGACCGACGGCGTCTGACACCCAGGGCGCTTCTCTGACTCGTCCGGAGAGAGAGTCGATCCGGGTTGGTTCGCCCGACTGGAGCGTCTCGACGGTCGGTTCCCCCTCGCTCTCGACCGTGACCTCGTCGAGGTAACTGGCGTGTCGACCAGCCCAGGCACGTGGTTTCGGTCCGTCGTCACCGTCGCCGGTGGCGATCCAGGCGAACAGACAGCGGTCTGCAGCGGCGAGGCGGTCGCAGACGGTCTGTTCGACCTCCTCCCGGGTCGTCGCGCCGACCAGTACCTGGTCGATCTCCCTGATGATGTCGGTGATCTGCTGGAGCCGCTCGAGCCGTTCGTTCTGCTCGCGGAGTTGTGCTTCGCGCTCCCGGAGGTCGGCGTCGCTCTCCAGTCGGTCGAACGCCGCTTCGGTCGTCGCGGCGAGCAGTTCGACGAGCCGGCGCGTCTGGTCGTCGAATGCGCCACGGTCCGCCGATTCGGCGACGAACAGCCCGTGGTCCCCGAGCGGGAGGACCATCGCGCTGCGGGCGTCCCCATCGCGACTGCGCGCCGGACCGATCCCGTCGACGTCCTCGAGGTCACCGACGACCACCGGTTCGCCGTCGACGAAGGCGTCCCACAGTATCGACGCGGGTGGGTCGTCGTCCCCGGACTCGCTCGCGGAGACGGCGAGCGTGTCGGCCGTCGAGGCGACCGGTTCGAGGGTCGCCCGCGCCTCGTCGTAGGCGAAGACGCCGATGTCGACGTCGAGGAGGTCACGACCGGCGTCGAGGACGACGCCACAGACCTCGTCGGTCGTTTCGGCGTGGAGCAACTCTCGGGTCGCCCCGTGCATGGCCGTGAGCACGTCCGCCCGCTCCTTGCGTTCGACCGCAGTGATAGCGTGGCCGACGGTTTCGCCGAGCTGGGCGAGCGCCGCCTGCTCGCGCTCGTCGAAGGCGTCCGGTCGGTCGGCGTAGACGGCGAGGACGCCGTCGGTCTGGTCGCCGTATCGAACCGGGACGACCGCGAGCGCCCGGAACTCCCGGCGGAGTGGGGGTCCCATCCACGGCTCGAACGAGGGGTCGTGCTCGACGTTGGCGACCACCTGGATCTCGCCCGTCTGGAGTGCGCGCACGCCCAGACTGTCCTCGAGTCGGTCGGGTTCGACCGGGAACACCTCGTCGACGTACTCCTCGCCGGAGTCGGCCCAGGCTCGCGGGACGAACCGGCGGTCGTCCTCGAAGGCGACGACGAGTGCGAACTCGTAGGGGCCGCTGTCGGCCAGGCGGTCACAGACCGCGCGTTCGATCTCGTCACGAGTCTCCGCGCCGACGAGCGCGGCGTCGACGTCGCGGATGAGCCGGTTCACACGGTCGAGCGTCTCCAGTTCGTCGCGCTGTTCTCTGAGCGTCCGTTCGCGTCGGCGGGCGTCCGTGACGTTCCGGACGACCAGCAGACAGGTCCGGTCCGAGCCCGGTTCGTCGACCGGGAGCGTCTGCACCTGATAGGTCTCGCCGTCGTGAGACAGTTCCGTCTCCGTCTCGTCGCCGGACAGTGCCTGCGCACACAGTCGCTGGATCTCGGGGACGACGGCCTCGTCGAGGGTCCCGGTCAGCGGACGACCGGTCACGGCGGCGCAGTCTTCGACGCCGAAGAGGTCGTCGCCGCCGGCGAGGAGACACTCGCCGGCGGCATCCACGAGGACGACCGCGCCGCTCGGGAAGCGGTCGACGATCGCCGAGGTGCGACGCTCGCTGGTCTCCAGGCGGCGCAAGAGCGCCTCTCCCTCCGTGTTGTCGTAGAAGGCGAGCAGGAGGACGGCGGTGATCCCGGTCGTCAGGACGAGGATCTGGAGGCGACTCTCGAGTATCCCCGGTGCGAGACCCCACTGGTCGGTCGCCTCGACGAGCGCCCAGACGCCGAGCAGGGCGGTCCCGGTGGCGGCGACCAGCCAGTAGTTGCGCAGGAGTCGCTGGCGACGATACAGTCTGAGCGTCTGGAGGAACGCACCGAGAAACCCGACCGCGCCGACGAGGTCCAGAAAGGGGGTGACTGCGACCATCGTTACGGATTCACCGGTGTCGTGTCGTCTGCTCTCTGCTGGTCGTCGTCTCCCGGGCGGTCGTCGTCTCGGCGAGACAGCGTGTAGAAGTGGACCAGGAAGAGCAGTCCTGCGAGCGCGACACCGACGGCGTGCTCGACGAACCCCAGGACGCCGGCGAGTGCCAGGTCTTCGAGGATCGTCGCAGCACGACCGACCACCAGGGCGGTGTAGCCGGCGAACAGCCAGGGTGCCCGGCGCCGACTGACGTAGGCCCGGATGACGGGAACGTACCCCACGAGCAGGACCAGCAGGACGAACAGTTCCTCGATTTCGACCGTGAATGCCATGATTCCCCCGGGGACGACGGTGACAGTCGATGCGGCCCTCGAGAGCCGTCCCGGTCACCGCCTCGTATCCGTTCATCTTCGCCGACAGTGCGTATCAGCGTTTCGGTGGGCCAACATGTCTCGGGACCCCGAGCAGACGCGCCGTTTATACGGCGGCCGCCCCGAGCACCAGGCATGACTGACCTGGATTCGACGGACAGGGCGATCCTCAACGCGTTCCAGGGCGGCTTCCCGGTGGTCGAAGACCCGTACCAACCGGCCGCCGCCGCGCTCCGCGACGCCGGCGTCGACGTCTCGGCCGCCGAACTCCACGAGCGCATCGTCCGCCTGGACGAGGACGGCGTCCTGACACGCTTCGGCGCGCTCATCAACGCCGAAGCTATCGGCGGGACTGCGACGCTCGTCGCCATGCACGCGCCCGAGGACCGCTTCGACGAGGTGGCCGAACAGGTCAACGCTCACGTCGAGGTGGCACACAACTACGAACGCGAACACCCCCACCTCAACATGTGGTTCGTGGTCTCCGTGGCGGACGAGGCTCGCGTCGAGGAAGTGCTCGCCGAGATCGAGGCCGAGACCGGCCAGGAGACGTACAACATGCCCAAACAGCGGGAGTTCCACGTCGGCGCGAAGTTCCCCGTCGAGGGGCCCCTCGAAGACACCGAGGACGGCCTGGACCTCTCGGACATCGGTCCAGGCGTGGAACCGACCGACGCCGCGACGCTCACACCCCGTGAACGCGACCTCGTCGTGGAGATCCAGGGCGGACTTCCGCTCTCGCGGACGCCATACCGCGACGTGGCCGAGGCGCTCGACGAGGACGTCGAGTGGGTCCTCGAGACGATCAGGCGCTTCGACGCCGAAGGGAAGGTCCGCCGCGTCGGTGCGGTCCCCAACCACTACTCGCTGGGGTACAGCGAGAACGGGATGACCGTCTGGAACGTGCCCGACGACGTCGTCGACGATGTCGGCCCCGCCATCGCCGAGTTCGACTTCGTCACCCACTGTTACCGTCGGCCGCGCCACGAGGGCGTCTGGCAGTACAACTTCTTCGCGATGACCCACGGCCGGAGCGAGGCGGAGAGCGACCGGCGGGTCGAACAGGTCCGCAACCGGATGGCCGAGTACTGGGACGTCCGAGAGGAGGAGTGGGACACCCTGTTCTCGACGCGCATCCTGAAGAAGACGGGCATCCGCATGGCGGAACGTGCAGCGGCGAACACCGACGAGTCCAGCGGGAGGGAGGCCGGGGACGAACGGTCCGACGCGCCCGTGGACGAGGCCGAATGATACCACTCCTCCACGACTTCGAGGGCGAGACGGTGCTCGTCGTCGGCGGCGGTCGCGTCGGCGCGCGGAAGGCACGACGCTT
>ENA-ORCS01000319-ORCS01000319.1-marine-metagenome-genome-assembly--contig:-NODE-319-length-40817-cov-6.306873_pt1 | contig 40817 bp, 36 predicted proteins | sample MGYA00237781_ERZ508513 | MGnify/ENA primary metagenome ERZ508513 (study PRJEB26184, sample SAMN06268793) | marine metagenome | isolation source: Eden Landing Ponds, San Francisco, CA, USA | place...
TGGTCTTGCGTATCGGTTACCGTTCGCTGTCCACCGGCCGAACCGGGGGACACCGAACTACCAAAGCTCACATCAGATTCCGTCCTACGGCGGACCGGGGGGGCGGAATCCTCATCCGTCGCGGGCAGCGGTTCGCCGAGTCGAACTCGGCTCGAACCCCGCTGCCCTCTGCGTATTCCTTCCGAGTGCCCGTTTCCACTTAAGGGCGTCGGATCGTACCGGGCTCGCACCGAGCGAGTCCGGGTGTCACCGGGGGCGACCGCCCCGGCGACCTTCGCATTTCATTCGATGGGTGGCGAGTACTTAACCCCGTCGGAGTATCGACGCCACGTCATGCGGTTTCACGCGGGCCGCACTCACATGGAGAGAACGAGCACCGTCGCTATCGGAGAAAGTATCGCGCGGCAGGAGGGCGGCCACTCATCCCACGCTCGCACGGAGTCGGGCCGCGTGGTACCGCGCGTCGGATCGATGCGACGCGGGAACTCATACGCCTGTCGGCATCGACGCCCGGGAGCTACTCGTCGAGGTGCTCGATCCCCTGCTTGGAGACGTTCGCCTCGGTGATGACCTCGGGCATCCAGTCGGGCTTGTTCTCGGGGGCTTCCTCCTCCCACGCCCAGCCCTCGTAGATGTGGACTTTGTCGGTCCCTTTCTCCCGGAGTTCGATCGGGACTCGATCGGCGTCGTCCTCGGAGTCGTCGGGCTCGAGCCGTCGAGCCGCCTTCAGCGCCGCCTGCCGGGGCGTGTTGCCCGAGAACACGCTATCCTCGCCGTCCTCTTCTCGGAGCGCGAAGTTCCGCTTACCGTCTTCTCGTACCATGGTTTCTCTCCATGAGAGTGGTGCACAGGGTGCGATATAAAAATATCGGGGCAAACGACGGGTCTGACCGAACTAGTTATATAGGGGCAAATTCATAACAATTCAAAATTAGTGAAAATAACCCAAAATCCACCCGACAGAGGCTCGGGCGCGCCCCGCGCGGAGACAACACTTTAGTATCGGCTGAAGCCAAACGGGGATAGATAGACCAGATGGTCCGCAAGAAGAAGCTCAGCCCGAGCGGGGCCAAAGACGAGAACGGCGAGTACCACAACGTCCACGTGAACCTCCACGAGGACGAGCTCGAAGTCGCCGGCATGGAGATCGGCGAGGAAGTGTTCGTGCGCGTCCGCGACGGGAAGATCATCATCCAGTCCGCCGACGCCGAGGACGTGGAACACGACTTCTGAGGACCAGATGGACCCCTACGACGCCGTCAAACCGCTCCTGTTCTCGCTCCCGCCCGAGACCGCCCACACGCTCGTCAGCCGCGGCCTCGAAGCCGTCCAGAACACCCCCGTCGAGGGGCTGCTCCGGGACCGCTACGTCGTCGACGACGATCGCCTCGCGACCGAGGCGTTCGGCCTGCGCTTCCCCAACCCAGTGGGCGTCGCCGCCGGCTTCGACAAGAACGCCCGCATCCCGCGGACGCTGGCCGCGATCGGTTTCGGCCACGTCGAGGTCGGCGGTGTCACCGCCGAAGCGCAGACGGGCAACCCTCGCCCGCGGATGTTCCGCCTCCGGCCCGACCGCGCGCTGATCAACCGGATGGGGTTCAACAACGAGGGCGCGGACGCGGTCGGGGACCGCCTCGACGACACCGCGCTCCCCCACGTCCCGATCGGCGTCAACCTCGGCAAGTCCAAATCCACCCCCCTCGCGGACGCGCCCGCGGACTACCGCTACACGTACGAGCGTGTCGCGGACGCGGCGGACTACTTCGTGATCAACGTCTCCAGCCCCAACACGCCCGGGCTGCGATCGCTGCAAAACCGCGACTCGCTGGAGGCGATTGTCGACGAGCTGCAGGACGCGGGCGCGGCCCCGCTACTCGTCAAGCTCTCGCCGGACCTCCCCGGCCCGGCGATCGAGGAGGCGCTCGACGTGGTGGCGGCGAACGACCTCGACGGCGTCGTCGTCGCGAACACCACCACCGAACGCCCGGAGAGCCTGCAGTCCCCCAGTCAGGCCGAACCGGGCGGCCTCTCGGGCGACCCCATCGAGGAACGCTCGACTGGCCTCGTCGGCTTCGTCGCGGAGCGAACCGACGTGCCCGTCGTCGGCGTCGGCGGGATCAGCGACGCCGCGGGCGCCTACCGGAAGATCCGCGCGGGCGCGGACGTGGTCCAACTGTACACCGGTCTCGTCTACGAAGGGCCGTCGCTGGCCCGCGAGATCAATGAAGGACTGCTCGACCTGCTCGAAGCGGACGGCTTCGACCACGTCTCCGAGGCGGTCGGCGCCGACCTGTAGAAAGCGCCGCGTTTCTCCCGCTACGCCTCGACGATCACGAGCGCGCCGTCGGCTTCGAGCATCTCGCCCTCGCCGGTGTACTGGCGCTCGCGCTCGACGGTGAACTCCTCAGCGGAGAGTTCGTGCCCCGCGACGGCGAGGGTCTCGCCGTCCGCACCGATCTCGTACTCGCCGTTCTCGATGCCCGCCTCGATGTCGGACACGTCGGCGCCGTACTCCGGGCCGACGACCGAGTAGTCGAGATCGATCCCGGTGACGACCGACTCGATCTCCGGCTCTTCGGTCAGTCGATCCAGCTCCCCGACGTGCATCACGTTCCGGATGTCGCGCTCGAACCCGTCGACGTTGCCGTACACCGACACCGTCGAGAGCTCCGCGTTGAGCGGGAGCTGGCGCTCGCTCTTGTAGCGCCGGAGCGCGCCGACGACGGCCATCGCGGTCTCGCCGGCCTCGTGGTCGGCGTCGATCCCCGTGGGTTCGGGCCACGCGCTACGGTGGATGCTGTCGAACTCTTCGCCCTCGCTGCTCGCGGCTTCGCCGCTCGCGTCCGAGGCGCGTGGCGCCTCGCCGTACATCTCCTGCCAGATTTCCTCGGTGATGTGGGCGAGCATCGGCGCGAACAGCTGCAGGAACCGCCGGTGGGCGACCGTCAGCGTGTACGTCGCGGACTGGTCGTCCTCCTCGCGGACGCGCTGTTTCGCGATCTCGAGGTAGTCGTCACAGAACGTCCCCCAGAAGAAGCTCCGGAGGCTGTCCCGGGCCTTCGAGAACTCCCGGTTCTCCAGTTTCTCCTTCACGAACTCGGCCTCGCCGTCAAGTTCGGCGAGCAGCCAGCGATCCAGCGCCGAGAGCTCGGACTCGTCGATCTCCGGGGCGGTCTCGGGCGTCAGCGAGTCGACCAGCTTCGAGGCGTTCCAGAGCTTCTGGAGCAGCTTCTCGCCGGCGCGCAGTCCCTTCTCTTGGTAGGGGAGGTCGTCGCCGATCGAGCTCCCGGCAGCCCAGAACCGCGCGGCGTCGACGGGGAACTGCGATTTGACCTCCTGCGGGCTGACGACGTTGCCCTTGGACTTGGACATCTTCTGGCGGTTCTCGTCGAGCACCATCCCGTTGATCATCACCGACTCGAACGGCACCTCGCCGGTGTGCTCGTAGCACTTCACCACGGTGTGGAACAGCCAGAAGCTGATGATGTCGTGGCCCTGCGGCCGCAGATCCATCGGGAACAGCTCGGGGTTGTCCATCGTGAACTCCCCCTGCTCCTCGTCCCAGTCCCAGCCGGCGTTGATCAGCGGCGTCAGGCTGGAGGTCGCCCACGTGTCGAACACGTCGTTCTCGGGGACGAACTCGTCGTGTCCACACTCGGGGCAGGCGTCGACCGGCGGGTCGTCAGACAGGGGATCGACCGGCAGGTCGGCCTTGTCGGCGATGATCTCCTCGTCGCACTGCTCACAGTACCAGACGGGGAAGGGAATGCCCGAGGAGCGCTGTCGGGAGATACACCAGTCCCACTGGAGCCCCTCGATCCAGTGTTTGTACCGCGAGAACATCTTCTCGGGGAACCAGTCCATCTCGCGGCCGGCTTCGAGATACTCGTCGGTGCTGTCGAGCAGTTCGACGTACCACTGGTCGGCGACGAGGAACTCGACGCCCGTGCCACAGCGCTCGTGGACGTTGACGGTGTGGGTGATCGCCCGCCGATCCAGCAGCGCGCCGGCGTCGTCGAGATCCGAGACGATCGCTTCCCCCGCGTCGTCGGCGGCCATCCCCTCGTACTCGCCGGCCACGTCGGTCATGTGGCCGGACTCGTCGATCGCGACCCGGAGGTCCAGATCGTGGGCTTGGTACCACTCGATGTCGGTCTGATCGCCGAACGTACAGGACATCACGATCCCGGAGCCGGTCTCCATGTCGACGCGCTCGTCGGCGATGATCGGCACCTCGTGGCCGAACAGCGGAACCCGGGCCGCCTCGCCGACGAGGTTCCCGTTCTCTTCGTCGTCGGGGTGGACGAACACCGCGACACACGCGGGAAGCAGTTCGGGTCGCGTCGTCGAGATCGTGAACTCCTCCTGCCCGGCGGAATCGGCGTCGACCACGTCGAACGCGATGTCGTGGAAGTGGCTGTCCTGCTCGTCGTCCTCGGTCTCGACCTGCGAGATCGCGGTCTCACACTCCGGACACCAGATCGCCGGCGCGCGCTGGCGGTACTCCTTCCCCTGCTCGTAGAGGTCGACGAAGGAGAGCTGGGACACCCGCTGGACCTGCGGCTCGATCGTGCGGTAGGTGTTGTCCCAGTCGATCGAGAAGCCGAACGACTGCATGTTCTCGGTGAACTCGTCTTCGAACTGCGCACACACCTCCCGACACTTCTGCTGGAACTCCCGCCGGGAGAAATCCTGATGCCGGACGTCGAGTTCGCGCTCGGTCAGGCGCTCGGAGGCGATCCCGTTGTCGTCGTAGCCGAAGGGGTAGTACACCTCCTCGCCCTGCATCCGGGAAAAGCGGGCGACGATGTCCTGCAGCACCGTCCCGTACACGTGGCCCCAGTGGAGGCTGCCCGACACCGTCGGCGGCGGCGTGTCGATGGCGAAGGCGGTGTTCGGATCGTCTACCTCGCTCTCGCGGTAGGCGTAGGTGTCCTCGTCGAGCCACCGATCCTGCCACTTCTCCTCGACGACGTCGGCGTCGTACGGGCCGCTGGGCATGTTGCCTGAAGGTTCCCGTGAACGCCTGTTAAATAGCTCGGTCCTGTGGAAACGCGCCACAGGCCGGAGCGAAACGGGCTCTCAGTCCGCGAGCGCGTCCAGCCGGAACTCGAAGGCGGCCACCGGAACCTCCAGATCGCGCTCGACCAACAGCTTCGGGTGGATCTCGCCGATCACGCCCACGCTCTCCCTGTCGATCACGACCTCGGCCGCGCGGCCGTCGATGAAGCTCGGGTGCTCGGTCGCCGGCGTTTCGAGGTTCACGTCGAACTCGCCGACGAGCGCCTGCAGCTTCCCCTTGATGTCCTCGTACGTCGCGTCCGTGCGCGCGATCGCAGCCGCGACCGTGCGGTGTTCCGCGACGCCAGTGTTCTCGCCGTCGTCGCGCTCGGCGACGAAGCCCACCTCCGCGAGCTCCTGCGGGTAGCGGCGGTGGGTGTTGTTTTCGAGGACGTGCATGATCGAGGGCAGCGCCCACGTCCGGAGCTGGGTGTAGTCCTCGCTGTAGGCGCTGGTGACGTTCACCGACTCGCCGCCGCCGAGGTGGTCGCTCCCCGCCTCAACGTTCATGCGCTCGTAGTTCTCCGCGGGCGAGGAGAGGTGGAAGTTCAGCAGGTCCTCGAAGCCGAGCCCGACGAGCGCGGTCCGCGTGGCGCGTTCCAGCCGACTGCGCTCGTGACGGCCGCCGATGGTGCCGATATCGGGGTACTCGGGTTCGAGGTCGCCGAACCCGTACGCTCGCCCCACGTCGTCGACGAGGTCCATCGGGTGGAGCACGTCGGTGCGGTACGGCGGGATCTCCACCTCGTACGTCGTCTCCTCGCCCAGATTAGTGGTCGCGTCGAGCCCCGAACGCTCGAACAGGTCGACAACCTCCTCCATCTCCAGTTCGATCCCGAGCGTCGTCTCGATCTGGTCGTGTGAGACCGTCTTCTCCCGCGTGTCGAGCTCCGGCCGGACGAGGTGGTCGCCCGCGTGCTCGCCGGCGGCGCCGTCCTCGTACACCACGTCGACGTCTTCGAGCGTCGCGCCGCGGGCGTCCAGCGCGTAGCAGATGATCGCGAGCATGCGGTCGATCGTCCACTGGTCGGTACCAGTGAGCTCGATCAGTAGCTCCCGGGAGTCGGTCGTCACCTCGGTCCGCTGGCCGTTGATCACCGGCGGGAACGAGAACAGCCCGAGCTCGTCGTAGATCGCGGGGTAGCGCTCGTACTCGCTCACGAGATCCGCGTACTCCTCGCCGGTCGAGTGATCGGTCAGCACCTCGGCGGGGGTCATCCCGCGGTCGGCGTCCAGCGGGACGAACTCGTCGCCCTCGGGGTCGATGCCGCGATAGGTGATCGTCGGGCCGCCCACGTCGGTCGGCCCCTCGTCGCCGCCGACGGGGGTGAGGTCCTCGGGCGGTTCGAGCTCGTTCTCCTCGCCGATCTCCCGCTGCTCGATGCGCTCGCCCTTCAGCATCGCGAGGTCGTGGATGCCGATCGCGCCCTTGGCGCGCTTGCGACCCATCGTCGCGTGGAGCTTCTCCTGCAGCTGGATCAGCGAGTCCAGCGCGTCTTCGTCCAAGTCCACCCCGCGTGCGACCGCGCCCGCGACGTACGGGCGCTCGCCCGGGACCGAGGGGTCGACCTCGATCGTCCAGTCGGCGTCGTTGGTGTCCGGGACGGTCACGCCGCGGTCGTCGCCGTACTGGTAGCGCAGCGACCGGGCGACCCCTTCGACGGAGAGCCGGTCGAGCCGGTCTGGCGCGAACTCGAACTGGAGGTCGCCGTCCTCGGTCTCGCCCTCGAACTCGAGGCCGAGGCCGAACAAGTCCTCCTTGAGTTGGTCGTCGTCCTTCTCGCCGTGGCCGGTGAGCCGGCGCAGTTCGTCAGTGTCGATGTCGACAACGGGCATCAGTAGATCACCTCCGCGTTCCGCAGGAACTCAAGGTCCGCGAGCGTACCGTGCAGGTCGCGGATGTCGTCGGCACCGGTGTACAGCATCGCCAGCCGCTCCAGTGCGAGCCCCCAAGCCATCACGTCACACTCGACGCCCAGCGGTGAGAGCACCTCCTCCCGGAAGATACCGGAGTTACCGATCTCGATCAGCTCGCCGGTCTCGGGGTGGCGGCCGAACAGCTCGAAGCTCGGCTCCGTGTAGGGGTTGTAGTGGGGTTTGAACTGCACGTCCGTGATGCCGAACTGCTCGTAGAACTCCTCGAACGTCCCCATCAGGTCACGCACCGAGAGGTTCTCGGCCATCACCCACCCCTCGATCTGGAAGAACTCCAGCAGGTGCGTCGAGTCGATCGTGTCGTTGCGGTACGCCTTCTGCACCGAGAAGTACCGCTGAGGCGGTTCGAGGTCGCCCTCCGCCTCTCCCGAGAGATACCGCATCGAGAGCGAGGTGGTGTGCCCCCGCAGCGCGACCTCCCGGGCGAAGTCCTCGCTCCACGGCGAGTGGTAGCCGTCGCCATCCGAGCCGACGCCCTCGCGGTGGGCGTTCTCGACCGCGCGAACGAGATCCTCGGGCAACTCCTCGACGGGATCGACGTCCAGTGCAAAGCGGTCCCAGTGGGTGCGCGCGGGGTGGTCCTGCGGCATGAACAGCGCGTCGTTGATCCAGAAGTCCGCGTCGGCGTGGGGCCCGTCCATCTCTTGGAACCCCATGCCGACGAGCACGTCCTTCACGCGCTCGCTGGCCTGCCGGAGCACGTGGACCTTCCCGGCGTCGGCCTCGGTCGCGTCGGCCTCGACGTTGTAGTCGGTGAACTCCACGTCCTCCCACTCGCCGGAGGTGAGCATCTCGGGGGTGAGCCGGTCGGCGGTCTCGGCGGCCTCGACGCCGGCCATCAGCGCGTCGACGCCGTCGTCGGTCAGCAGCACCGAGCGCACGGTGTGCTCCTCGCGCTCGATCAGCCCGCGCTCCGCGAGCCGGTCGAGCAGGCCCTCGTCGTCGACCGTCTGGCCGGTGTCGATCCGCTCCAGCGCCGTGAGTTCCGGGTCGGCGTCCGGATCGGCGTCCGGGTCGGCGCTGACCTCGCCGCTCTCGATCTGCCCGTAGCCCTTGCGGGCGAAGTTCGACAGCGCGATGTCGACCTCGGGGCCGTCGAGGCCGGCGGCGCCGATGACCTGCCCCATCGAGATCGGCTCGTCGCGGGCGCCGGCCTCGACCGCGGTGCGGTAGAGGCGGACCTCGGGCAGCCCCTCGGTGAGGTACGTCTCGGCCTCCTCGGTGATCGAGACCGTCTCCTCGGTCTGGCTGTCGACGGAGAGCAGGCCTTCGTCTTCCAGTTCGAAGACGGCAGTTCGGGCTGCCGCCTCGTCGATCCCCGCCTCGGCGGCGAGGGCGGGGATCGGCTGTGCATCGGTCGCGCTCGCGGCCTGCAGGGCCGCGACCTGTCGTTCGGGGAGTCGCATGTGGTGAGTGTGGTTTGGTGGTCGCCCCGGCGTCGCTGGGGGACGGTGCTGCCCGTTCGGTCGGTTTCGCCCGGGCCGCACGGCGCCGGGCTCCGCCGACCGATCAGGCGAAGAAGAACCCGACCCCGCGACCGTCGGCTGCATGGCGGTGCGTCCGGGCGGCGGTGTCGGGCGCCATACGCGGAGGAACCTCCCGAGCGCGCAAAAAGGTTCCGTGAGTGGGCTACTGCGACGACAGTGCGACAGTTGACTACCGCGACAGTATCTCGATCGTTGGCTACTGGAACCGCGACGGCGACAGCATCTCGTTCGTTGACTACTTGCGACCGCAGAGTGCCGGGCACGAGGCTCGGCACAGCGCCGAGTCCCCACCCCTCCCCCCGCCGGCGCCGTAATTGGCGCCGGCGAGGCGTCCACCGCCCCGCACAGCTGTGGCTGTCGGCGCACGACGTGAGCAGGGCTGGACCGGCGGTCCCGCTGGCAGTGCGGGCGACGCGTGGGTCGCCCGCACGACGCCTCCGTGCGCGAGCAACGCGAGCGAGGGCACGAGTGAGCGAAGCGAACGAGTCGGCTGGGGAGGTATGAGGGCTGTGCTGGCGGGCGGGACTGAAAGGGGCTGCCCGCTCGGCGAGCGAGACGACACAAGCACCGCAGGCGAGCAACGCGAGCCGAGGAGCGCAGCGAGTCGCAGCCGCCGAGCGGGCAGGGGGCTTTCACGGCGTTCGTAACTCCGGTTGCCGAGAAACAACCACGACTCTACTCAACGACGAAGAAGAATACCGACCCGTCCCCAACTACACCGCGTCCTCTTCCTCACGCCCACCGAGCCCGCGCCGATCACTGCTCAAGTCGATATCCACGTCCGCCAGCAGCTCCTTCGCTTCCTCCCGCTTCTCCTGGTGCTCTTCGAGGAACTCCGCCATCAGCTCCGCGGCCTGCTCCTTGCAGCCGCCACAGAGACGCTCGCCCCCGGCACACTCCTCGTACACCCGGGTCGCGAACTCGTCGTCGCCCTCCGCGAGCAGGTAGGCGTACAGCTCGTACACCGGGCACTCGTCCGGCTCTCCGCCCAACTCCCGCTGCTCCTCGGCGGTCGTCCGGCCGCCCGTCGCGGCGGACTTCACCTTGTCGTACCCGTCCTCGGGGTCGTCGAGGAGCGAGATGTGCGAGGCGGGGATCGAGGAGGACATCTTCCCGCCGGTCAGCCCCGTCATGAAGCGGTGGTAGATCGACGACGGCGCCTCGAACCCGTAGCCGTCGTGTTCGATCTCGACCGCCTGCGCGATCTCCCGAGCTTCCTCGCGGTCGAGGTCGAAGCTGTCGATGTGGGCGTCGTAGCGCCGCTTCTCGCCGGGAATCTCCTCGATCAGCGCGTCAAACGCCGCCGCGTTGGCGTTGCGGTCGAGGAAGCGCACGCGGGGGCGGATCGGCTCCTTGCCGCCGTTCTCCAGCTTCTCGCCGAGCGATTCGCGGGTCTCCGCGTCGACGGTCGCGTCGGCGTCGAACTCCCGGAGATGCTCGGCGGCGTCCTCACACCGCAGATCCTCGGTGTCCACCTCGTCGTCCGCGTCCAGCGCGTCGTACAGATCACGGAACAGCGCCCGCTCGTCGTCGTCGAGTTCGAAGGAAGCGAACGCCTCGGTCACCTTGAAGTAGCGCATCCGGGCGGCGGCGTCGCGGGCGAAGCGGACGTGCGGATCCTGATCCGGCCCGACCGGGATCACCGTCGGCATCGGCTCGTCGAGTTGGGGGTAGAGGATGTCCGCCAACTGCGTCACGACCGACTGCATGTGGCTGACGTTGGTCTCGCCGCCGAAGCCGTAGATCGCCTCGAACTCCGAGAAGTTCGTCGTCGAGCCGATCTCGAACGCCAGATCCTGCAGCACGCGGTTGTCCGACTGCCGGTAGAGCTCGCCCTCTTCGGGGTCGAACCCCAGCGCGATGAAGGAGAGCAGGTAGCTCCGGGCGTGTTCGTCGATCTCGTCCCACGACATCCCCCGGGCGGAGTGGGCTTCGAGGTCGGCGATCAGGCCGTACACCTCGCCGCCCTGCTGCTGGTGCCAGATGAGCTCGTCGAACACCATCTTGTGGCCGATGTGGGGGTCTCCGGTGGGCATGAACCCCGACAGCGCCGCGAACGGCTCGTCCTCTGCCATCGCCTCGGCGACGCGCTCGTACTCGCGGTGGCCGAAGATCGCCCCGCGGCGCATCAGGTAGTGGGGCTCCGGCACCGCCTCGGCGTCGAACTCCTCGATCCCGAACTGCTCGAACAGCTTCGGGTAGTCCTCGATGGTCGAGGAGCCCCACGGGTCGAGGGCGACGTCGTCGCTCGATACGCTGTCGGTGCCCCCGTCTGTCTTCGGTGTGGGTTGGTCCTCGGTCATCGGTGGTCCTCGCCGCTGCTCACGGCGTGATTCGCTCGACGCAGAGCCAATCTATCTCTCCCGTCGGCTCGGTCAGCGCAAAAACCATTCGCTTGCGAACCCCGCCGGCGAGCCGTACGTCGAGTGAGAGTTCGCGGGGGAGGAACTCGTGGTCCGGCTCGACCACCCGGACCAGCTTGTCGGAGTGGCCCAAGTCGGAGACGCCGTCGAACTCCTCGTACACCCGGAAGTCCGCGCCGAACTTGAAGCCGGACTTCGGCACGGCGCCCGCCGCCCGCAGCGACTCGTACGCCGCATACCGCCGGCGGAACCGCTCGCCCTCGATCGCTTCAGCGTGGCCCTGCACCGTCGCGAGATCCAGTTCCAGCGAACCGCGATCCGCGAGATAGGCCGCCTCCAGCAGCGAGAGCTGGAGCGGGCCCGAGTCGGCGTTCCGACCCGCGAGCCGCTGGCCGAAGAAGCCTCCCTCGTACAGCGATTCGGGCGGCTCCCACACCAGCAGCCGGTCGTCCATCAGCGTCGCGTCGAGCGAGTCGGGCAGCGGCGGGTCGGCGGTGCCCGACGGCGAGAGCCACTCCGTGCCGAAGTAGGTGAGTTCGCCGTCCTCGTCGACGATCGCGAGCACGTGCTCGTCGACGCTCGCCGCCGGGAGCGGCGCACGCTCGCCGACGACTCGGAGTCGGTAGGCGATCTCGTCGTCGCTCGGCCCTTTCCCGCGCGGGTAGACGACGAAGTCCGTCGCGTCGTCGATTCCGTCGCCGACCCACCCCTCCCGGGCCGGCGATAGGTAGAAGCCCCGATCGCGGAGGTCCTTGTACACGACGAAGGAGAGCACCGAGTCGGTCCGGGTCAGGAACTCGCGGAACCCCAGCCGGTCGCCGTCCTCGTCGGTGACCGCGTCGAGGTCGCCGCGGTAGAGCAGGTGGGCGGCCTCGACCGGCGCGAGTTCGATCTCGTTCCCGCCGGCCGGGCGGCCGTACCCCCCGGAGTCGTAGAACCGCTGTTTGGCGTCGCCCGGGAGCCGGACCACGCCGTCGCGAAACGTCCCGTCCATGGGGCTACGTCCCCGGGCGGCGGGTATAGGGGCTGTGATCGCCCCCGATCACGGGCCGGCGCAGCCGTCGACCACCCCCTCACGGTAGCGATCGCACGTCCCGTCCAGACACCGCCGGCCCGCGGCCGTCTCGAACACCGGGAGCCCGCAGGGACACTCGCCGACCGCCTCGCCCGCCGGGATCGAGAACGTCGTCTCGCAGTCGGGGTACGCGTCACAGCCGAGGAACGGCCGGTTCCCGCGGTTCACCACCGAGAGCGGTTCGCCGCAGTCGGGGCAGTCCCACCGACCGTCGAGCGCGTCGGCGACGACGTCGGCCAGCGAGTCACACCGCCAGTCCACACAGAGCTCGAACGCCTCGCCGCGCTCGACACGCATCCGCGGCAGCCCGCAGTCCTCGCAGGGCTCGTCGAGCACCGTCGCCCCCGCGGGGAGCCCGTACGCCGCGTCACAGCCCAGACAGGTCACCTCCCCACTCGATCGGACGAGCGCGTCGCCGCAGTCGGGGCACTCCCCCAGCGGCACGCCCGCCTCGCTCGCGGGGTACTCTCGACGGCCCGTCGGCGCCTCCGAGACCACACGAAGCTCCTGCTCGCCGCTCCGGGCCGTGATCGCGAAGGAGTCGCCCTCGGTCTCGGTCGTCAGTTCGTCGGCGCGAGTCAGCCACGCCACGGGCTGGTAGCCGCCGGCGTCGTGGACGAGGACGGTGCGGTCAGGTTTCACCACCACGACCACGTAGCCCCGTTGGGTTCGCTCGCGCTCGCCCTCGAACTCGATCGTGCAGTCGCCCGCGAACAGTCGGATCCGGTCGGTCACGCGCGGGAGTGGCCCCGGCATCGGCCTTGAGCGTCGGCGCGAAACCCCAAACGCGATGGCGCGGGCAACGGTACGGCGACCATGGACGCGCTGCTGTTCGACATGGACGGGGTCGTCGTCGACTCCGAGGACTACTGGCACCCCGCCGAGCGGGAGGAGCTCCTCCCGCAGGTGCTCGACGGGGAACTGCCCGACCTCGACGAGATCACGGGGATGCCGTACCGCGAGATCTACGACTACCTCGACGCGAACTACGAGACGCGAGTGTCGAAGTCGGCGTTCGTCGACCTGTACGACGAGACCGCCGAGACCGTCTACCGGGAGAAAGTGGAACTGCTCGACTGCTTCGCGGCGGTTCGGGACGCCACCCGCGACGCGGGGGTGCCGGTGGGGCTCGTCTCCTCGTCGCCGCCGACGTGGATGAGGTACGTGCTCGATCGGTTCGGTCTGGAGTTCGACCTCGTCCTCTCGAACGACGAAATCGACGCTCCGGGGAAGCCCGAACCCGACATCTACGAGATGGCCGCCGACCGCCTCGGCGTCGATCCGGCGGACTGCGTCGCCGTCGAAGACTCGCGGAACGGGTCGCTCGCGGCCGAGCGAGCGGGGATGGTCGTGGTCGGGTTCCGCGTCGAGCACAACGCGGAGACCGACCTCTCGGCGTGTGACGTGGTCTGTGCCGGGAGCGAGGAACTGCGGGAAGAACTGCTGGCGCGACTGGCGGGCTGAAGCCGAACTACGCCTGCGCCTTCTGCTCGAACTTCTCGCGCACTTTGTCGATCTTCGGCGTCGCGTGCATCGAGCAGTAGGCGTCGTTCGGGTTCTTCGCGAAGTAGTTCTGGTGTTTCTCCTCGGCGCGGTAGAACGTCGAGAGGGGCTGAATCTCCGTCACAACCTCGTCGTCGTAGCCGCCCTCCTCGTCCAGCGCCTCGACGTACGCCTCGGCGATCTCGCGCTGCTGCTCGTCGTGGGGCAGCACGATCGAGCGGTACTGGCTGCCCACGTCCGGCCCCTGTCGGTTCAGTTGGGTCGGGTCGTGGATGGTGAAGAACACCTCCAGCACGTCGTCGTAGCTCAGCACGTCCTCGTCGTACTCGATCTGGACGACTTCCGCGTGGCCGGTGTTCCCCGAGCAGACCTCGCGGTACGTGGGATCCTCTGCGTGGCCGCCGGCGTAGCCGGAGGTCACGTCCTCGACGCCGGAAAGCTCCTCGAACGCCGCCTCGACACACCAGAAGCAGCCGCCGCCGACGGTCGCTGTCTCGGTCATGCCCACACGTAGCGCACGCGAGCGTATGTATGTGGCGCGCGACTGCGTGCCCGCGAGCAAGCGCCGCCCGAGAGCAGAAGTTTAAAGCGCCGTTCGGACCGAGTAGCCGTAAGGAATGCTCCCGCTCCAGGTCATCGACAGTTTCCTGCTCAACTACAACATTGGGCAGATACTGTTGCTCGTGTTCGCCCTGGGAACGCTCGGCCTGCTCGGCCTCGGGTCGAAGAAGGTGCTCGGGCTGCACTTCGGTGCGTTCGGCCTGATCTTCCTGTTGACCCCGCAGGCGATCAACCCCAAGCTCTACCTGTTCCTCGGGCTGGGGCTGGTCGTGATCGCGCCGATGCTGTTCGCGACCGCCGACGAGTAGCGACCGAGCGCCAGCTTTTTCGCGCGAACCACGGTACGACTGCCCATGCGAACAGTCCGCGCGCCGGCCACCAGCGCGAACCTCGGTAGCGGCTACGACACGTTCGGCGTCGCGCTCTCCCACCCGGCGGATATCGTCCGGGTCGAGCGCGCCGATCGCACCACCATCGAGGTGACCGGCGCCGGCGCCCAGTTCATCCCCGAGGACCCCGAGAAGAACACCGTCGGCGCCGTCGCCGACGCGCTCGACGCCCCGGCCCACATCGAGATCGACAAGGGCGTCAGGCCCGCCTCGGGGCTCGGCTCCTCGGCGGCCTCGGCCGCGGGCGCGGCGCTCGCGCTCAACGACCTCTACGACCGCGGCTACTCCCGCGAGGAGCTCGTCCCGATCGCTGCCGAGGGCGAGGCGGTCGTCTCCGGCGCCGCCCACGCCGACAACGTCGCTCCCGCACTCCTCGGCGGCTTCACGATCGCGACCGAAACCGGCGTCCGCTCGGTCGGGACGGACGTCCCACTCGTCGCGTGCCTCCCCGAGGAGCCGATTTCCACCCGCGAGGCCCGCGAAGTCGTCCCGACCCACCTCACGATCGAGGAGCTCGTCACGACCGTCGGCAACGCCGCGACGCTCTCGATCGGGATGTGTCGCTCCGACCCCGAACTCGTGGGGGCGGGGATGGCCGACGAGGTGGTCACGCCCAACCGCGCGGCGCTGATCACCGGCTACGACGACGCCGTCGCGGCGGCCCGCGAGGCCGGCGCCCACGGCGTCACCGTCAGTGGCTCCGGCCCGGGCGTGCTCGCGGTCTGCCCGCCGCAGCGCCGCCGCGCCGTCGCGAGCGCGATGGTGGAGGCGTTCGAGGAGAACGGCGAGGACGCCCGAGCCTATCGGACGTGGACCGGCGACGGCGCGGAGTTCGTCTAACTCAGTCCTCCCGCAGCCGTTCGTACGCGTCGTTCACGTCCTGAAACGTCTCGGCGTCACCGCCCTCGGCGTCGGGGTGGACCTCCTTCACGCGGTCCCGATAGGCCGACCGCACGACCGCCGGGTCGGCGTCGGGATCGACACCCAGTACCGCTGCGGCCTCCCGACGGCCGAGGCTGTCCGCCTCGCGCCCGCTCGCGCGCCGTCGTCCCTTCTGCCGGGCACGCTCGGAGGCACGCGTCCGCTCCCGTCGGCGCCCCTCCGCGCCGGCGTGGCCGGTCCCGGCAGCCTCGCGGCGCGACCGCTCGCTCGTGGTACGTCGGTTCGCCGCCCGCGCTCGGCGCCTCCCGGAAGGGCCCAGCCGGCCGTACTCGCCGAGGGATCCCTCCCAGAGGAGGTAGGCGCCGGCTCCAAAGGGGAGCGCGGCGACGACGAGGAACGGCTGGACCGCGATCGCGGCGATCAGTAACACCGACGCGAGCCCGGTCAGCACGGCCGCGAGGACGACGCCGACCGTGTCGCGGACCATGGTTTCCGTTGGGGCGTGAGCCACCTAAGCCCCTCGCCGGGGGAGCAGAGTACCGCCTCAGCGGTACTGGTTCAGCCGCTTTTTGAGCCGCGCGGCCGCGTCGCCCGCCGCCGCGAAGTACGCGTCCTCGTCGGGCGCCCGTCCGCCGGACGCACCGGAGACTGTGTTCAACCCCACCTCCTCGCCGGCGAAGATGATCCCGCGCGAGGAGTTCACGAGCCCGACGTCGACGGGCCACGCGTCGCTCGACGTGAGCCCGTGCTCGACCGCGGCCTCGGCGTCGCCGCCCTGTGCACCCACGCCCGGAACGAGAAACGGGATCTCCGGGACGATCTCCCGGACGGTTTCGAGCTCTTCGGGCGCGGTCGCGCCGACGACGAGGCCGACGTTGCCGTGCTCGTTCCACGTGTCCGCGAGCGCGGCCACGCGCTCGTACAGCGGTTCGCCGGAAGCGAGTTCGAGGTCCTGCAGGTCCGCGCCGCCGGGATTTGAGGTCCGACAGAGCACGAACACCCCCGCGTCGGTCTCGGCGAGGAACGGCTGGAGCGAGTCCCCGCCCATGTAGGGGTTGACGGTGATCGCGTCCACCTCGTCGAGCACCTCGGCGTACTGCCGCGCGGTGTTGCCGATGTCGCCCCGTTTCGCGTCGAGCAGGACGGGAACGCCCTTTCCGTGAGCGTAGGCGACTGTCTCCCGGAGCGCGCGCCAGCCGTCGGCGTCCTCGTAGAACGCCGCGTTCGGTTTGTAGCAGGCGGCGTGCTCGTGGGTCGCGTCGATTATCCGACGGTTGAACGCCCAGCGCGGCAGCTCGTGGTCGTCGAGGAACTCGGGGATCCGGTCGGTGTCGGCGTCCAGCCCCACGGAGACGACGCTGTCGGCGTCGTCGATGCGGGCGGCCAGGTCGTCGAAGAAGGACATACCGGGAGCGCGCACTGGCGGGGCAAGAAGGCTGCCGTTTCGATCAGTCTGCCCCCTCGTCGTCGGCGTCGGCGCTGCTCGCGGATCGTTCCCCCCCGCTCGCTTCCGAGTCCTCGACGGCGAGATCGTTGCTGGCAGCCTCGCTGCCCGCGGCGACCTCCGCTTCCAGTTCCTCGATCCGGCCTTTGAGCTCGGCGATCTCGTCGCTGTCGTCGCTGCCGCCGACAAAGCGGACGAACAGGAACAGCGCCGCGAGGACGACCGGGACGCCCACCAACAGCGCCATCACGAGGAGGATGATCAGCAGTTCCGGGCCGCCGGGGACTTGGAGGAGCATGACGGGAGCGTGGGCCGGACGAGGCATGGCTCTTTCCCCCGAACGATTTACGCGTGCCGGCCCAGCGTCGGAGCGTGTCGCGTGCCCGTCAGCGTCTCTCCGTCGTCGCCAGCCTCGCCGCGGGACTGCTCGCGCTGGCGCTGTTCGGCTGGCTCGTCGGCGTCGAGCAGGTCATCTCGACGCTGGCGTCGCTCGACCCGCTGCCGTTCGCACTGGGGCTCGTCGCGGTCGGCGGCGGGGTGGGTGCGCAGTTCCTCGCGCTGGCGGCGCTGCTCGGCGTGCGCCCCACCGTCGACGGCGCGCTGGCGTACTTCCGGGGCGTCTACGGCCGACAGCTCCTCCCGGTGGGCAACGTCGCGGGACCGGTGCTGATCGCCTACTCGATGCGTTCGGCGACGGGGATCCCGACCGATCGCGCGCTGCCGGCGACGATCATCGCGCAGGCGGCGACGTTCCTCGGCTCGACCGTCGTCGCACTCGGGGGGACGGCCGCTCTCGTCGCGGGCGGTCGGACCGAGCTGCTCCCGATCGCCGGCGTGTTCGCGGTCGTCGCCGTCGGCTGGGTCGCGCTGGTCGGGGCGCTCGTGGCCGGGGCGGACATCGACAGGATCGTCCACGCCGCGGCGGCAGCGATCAATCGAACGCTCGGGCGGCTCTCCGGACGCATCGCGACGAGGACGAGCCGGGAAGCGATCGGGCGAGGACTGGGGGAGTTCGACGACGCCCGGCGGCTGATCCGGGCGGACCCCGGCCGGATCGTCGCCGCAGCCGTGCTGTCGGTGCTGGGGTGGACGCTGCTCTGCGTGCCCGCGGTCACGACGGGCGTGGCGCTGGGGACGCCGGTCGCGCTGGCAGTCGCGTTCGTCGCCGTCCCGGTGAGCGACTTCCTGAACGTCATCCCGGTTCCCGGCGGTATCGGCGGCGTCGAGGTGGTGCTCGCCGGTACGCTCGTCGTGCTCGGGGGAATCGACCTCGCGGCCGCCGCCGTGATCGCGTTCTGCGTCCGGCTCTGCACGTACTGGTTCGTGCTGCTGCTCGGCGGGACGGCGACGACGCTGCTCTCGGCTCGTGCCGGCGTCGTCCAGTCCTGATGTCCGCGCAGCGACAGAAATATGGGCCGACGGCGATAGCCGTCGGGTATGAGCGATCTGGTCCATCGTGTCGCCCCCTCCAGCGCCCGTGCACGGATGATCCTAACCGGCACACTGCTGGTCGCGGCGATGATCGGCGTGCTCTCGACGACGATGGCGGGCTCTACCGCGGCGATTGTGCTCGCGGTGCTTTTCACCGTCGCGACCGCCGGGCTGGCCGTCTCGCTCGGCCGCGGGCTCGTCGAGCAGGCCGACGCCGCACCCGAGGAGGCGAACCCCGCCGCGAGTGAGCCGTCGGCAGTCGAGGAGACCGCCGACCCGGTCGCGACGCTTCAGCAGCGCTACGCCGAGGGCGAGCTCACCGACGCGGAGTTCGAAGAACGGATGGATCGACTGCTGGACAGTGGCGGCCGGTCCTCGACGGAGCGTGCCGAGCGAACCGAACTGGAGCGCGAACGTTAGCGCCCGTCGTAGACGATCTCGCCGTCGACGACGGTCATCGCCACGTCGATCTCCCCGATCTCCGCCTCGTGCTCCCACGGCGAGCGCTCCAGCACCGTGAAGTCCGCCAGCTTCCCGGCCTCGACGGTGCCCAGTCGCTCCTCGTCGAAGCCCGCGTAGGCCGCACCGAGCGTGTAGGCTCTGAGCGCCTCGGTGACGGGGAGCCGTTGGGCGTCGACCTCGGTGTTGACCGCGTGGTGGACGCCGAGGAGGGGATCCATCGGCATGCAGTCCGAGCCGAACGCGATGGGGGCGCCCGCGCCGTCGAGCAGCGCGTAACGGTTCGTCTCCGTCCGGCGCTCGCCCAGCCGGGAGTCGTAGAGCCCGCCCGGCGTCGCCCACTTGAGGAAGTTCGGCTGCACCGACGCGATCACGCCCATCTCGCCGAAGCGGTCGATCGCCTCGTCGGAGGCCAGTTCGACGTGCTCGACGCGGTGGCGCATCGCGCCGGGGTCCGCAGTTTCCTCGAACGCGTCGAGCACCGCGTCGATCGCCTCGTCGCCGATGGCGTGGGCCGTGACCTGAAAGCCCGCCTCGTCGGCTCGCTGAACGATCTCGTTCAGTTCTTCGGGGTCGACGACCCACGAGCCGTCCTCGTCGGGCGCGTCGTGGTAGGGTTCGGAGAGCTTCGCGGTGCGGCCGCCGAAGGAGCCGTCGGTGTACGTTTTGATCGCTCCCGTGCGGACCATCCCGGAGCCGTGGTTCGTCCGCAGGCCGGTCTCGATCGCCGCGTCGAGGTGGTCCGACCAGTAGTTCAGCCGGACGCGCAGCGAGAGCTCGTCGGCGAGATCCATCTCGCGGTACACCTCGGGCGCGTAGGAGCCCCGGACCATGTCGTGGACGCCGGTGACGCCGAGTTCGTTCGCGCGGGCCTGCGCGGCGGCGACGAGCCGGCCGGTCTCCTCGTCGTCGGGCGCGACCGCGTCGTACAGCACGTCGACGGCCTCCTCGACGAGCACGCCCGTCGGCTCCGCGTCCTCGTAGTGGACGTTCTCGGCGGCCATCTCCTCCTCGTAGCGGTCGATGACGACGCTGTTGACGGAGGCGACGTGCATGTCCTCGCGGAACGCGACGACGGGGCGGTCTTCCGAGACCGCGTCGAGATCCTCGCGATCGAGGTAGCGGTCCTCGGGCCAGCTACTCTCGTCGTAGCCGTAGCCGCGGATCCACGCCGAGTCGTCCGGGCCGTCGGTCTCCGCGGCGCGTTCGCGGAGCAGCGACACTGCCTCGTCGAGGTCGTCGGCCGCCGAGAGGTCGGCGTGAACGAGGTACTTCCCGACGGTCGTCAGGTGCGTGTGGGCGTCGATGAAGCCCGGCAGGAGCACGCGGCCGTCGAGGTCGATCACGTCCGTGTCGGTGCCCGCGAGGAACTCGACGTCGTAGCTCGAACCGAGTCGGACGATCTCGCCGTCGCGGACCGCGACGGCGTCGTACGTCTCGTCGGGGTCGGTCAGCGTGTGGATCTCGCCGTCGAGGAACACGGTGTCGGCGGCCTCGGTCATTGCCGGAGGACGGGCCGGATCGGGCAAAACCGTTCGGGAAGCGGGCGGTCCCGCGGGCACAGCCACCGTGGGACGGGGCGAGCCGACCGCCCGGGATCGGTAACGGTTTGCCCGCGCCGGCGGAACCCGGGGGCATGACCGACCGCGTCGACGCCGACACCGCCGAGGCGCTGGCAGACCGGGTCGAGAGCGGCGACCTGCGACTGTACGAACTCGACGACCACGCCGACGCCGACACCGCCGCCGCGGCCCGGCGGCTGGTGGTCGAGCGCGACTCCGGCGCCGAACTGGAGACCACCGGCGAGTACGCCTTTCCGGCCGAGCAGGCCGCGGGCAGCAACATCGAGAACATGATCGGTGCCGCCCAGATCCCGATGGGCGTCGCCGGCCCCGTCACCATCGACGGCGGCGCGTTCGAGGGCGAGACGTACCTGCCGCTCGCGACCACCGAGGGCGCGCTGCTGGCCTCGGTCAACCGCGGGCTCTCCGTCATCGACGACGCCGGCGGCGCGACGGCGCGCGTCACGAAGCAGGGGATGACCCGCGCGCCCGTGTTCCGGACGAGCGGGATCGCCGAGTCGCAGGCGCTCGCGGAGTGGGCCCGGGAGAACACCGACCGCCTGCGGGAGGCCGCGGAGTCGACGACGAGCCACGGGAAGCTACTCGACGTGACGCCATACGTCGTCGGCGACAACGTGTTCCTGCGGTTCCGCTACGACACGGCGGACGCGATGGGGATGAACATGGTCACCATCGCGACCGGCGAGGCCTGCGACGTGATCGAGCGCGAGACCGACGCCTCGCTGGTCGCGCTCTCGGGGAACCTCTGTACGGACAAGAAGCCCGCCGCGATCAACGCCGTCGAGGGGCGCGGCCGGAGCGTCACCGCGGAAGCGACACTGCCCCGGGAGTTCGTCGAGGAGACGCTGAAGACCACGCCCGAAGCGATCGCCGAGGTCAACACCCGGAAGAACCTGATCGGCAGCGCGAAGGCGGGGAGTCTGGGGTTCAACGCACAGGTCGCGAACGTCGTCGCCGCGATGTATCTCGCGACCGGGCAGGACGCCGCGCAGGTCGTCGAGGGGAGCAACGGGATCGTCTCCGTCGAGGCGCGGGAGGACGGGCTGTACGCTGCGGTCTCGCTCGCGTCGATCGAAGTGGGGACCGTCGGCGGCGGGACGAAACTGCCGACGCAGGCCGAGGGGCTGGACGTGCTGGGGATCCGCGGCGGCGGCGATCCCGCTGGCTCGAACGCCGACGCGCTCGCTGAGTGTGTCGCGACGGGTGCACTGGCGGGTGAGCTGTCGCTGCTGTCGGCGCTGGCGTCGCGCAATCTGTCGAGTGCGCACGCCGAGTTGGGTCGGTAAGAGACTCCAACGGCGGCGAAGACTTTTGTGTGATACAGCTGTATCACAGCGTATGAGCACCGACGCCGGGAGCGGCGACGACCGGATGCGGAAAATCAACGTTCGTGTGCCCGAGACGCTGCTCGAACAGATCGAAGACGAGTGGGAGCGCCGCGGATACTCGAGCAAGTCCGAAGCGATTCGGGACGCGCTCCGCGACTGGGTCGACCCGTCCACGAAACTGAGCGACGAAACGCTCGACGACCTCGAGGAGAGTCGTGAGCAGCGAGAGCGTGGCCAAACCGTGTCGGAGGAGGAAGCACGCGAGCGGCTCGGACTCGATGACTGAGGTCGAGTACACCGAACAGGCGCTCGACCATCTCGACGGGCTCGATCCACAGGTCGCCGACCGCGTGCTGAACAAAGTCGAAGAAGCGAGTGGACCGAACACCGACTGGAACCGCTTTCGGGATATCCGTACTACAAGCTCCGAATCGGCGACTACCGGGCGATCGTGAGTTGGGACCGTACTGGCGACACCATCGTCGTCGAAGCTGTCGGCCACCGGCGAAACGTTTACGACCGACACCTGCCGCCCTGAACGCTACACCAACCGTAACTCCCCACCGGACTCGATCACTTCCCCCTGTCGCCGCAGTTTCTCCAGCAGTTTCTCCGCGGCGCCGCGGGAAACGCCGTCCTCGACCGCGCGCTCGACGATCTCCGCCTCCGTCCCCCCGTCTCGAACCGCATCGCGGACTTTCTCGTCCCGGCTGCGCGAGGAGGATTTCGAGGTGTCACCCGCCGCCTGCACCTCCTCGGCGTCGATACCGGACTGTTCGAGGTACGCGTCCTCGGAGAGCCCGCTCTCCTCGACGCGATCTTCCAGTTCCGAGACGTGCGCCACGTCGTCGAACGCGGCGCTGTCGCCGTGTTTCTTCGCGAGGAGTGCGGCCCGGGCCTCGCGGGCGGCGTCGCGATCCTCTGACTCGTAGAAGCGATTGAGCTTCGTCGTCTGGTGGCGGCGGCCACACTTCGGGCAGGTCGCGGAGTCGCTCTCGCGGGGGTCCGTGAGCAGCCAGTAGGTGCCACACTCGGTGCAGCCGACGACCGCGTACATGCTCGGGAGTGGTTCGCTATCGGGTATGAATCCTCCGTTCGTCGTCATCGGGACACCCCCGCGCTTTTCTCGGCCTCCGCCCACCTCCGGGTATGCGCGTGCTGGTCACCGGGTCGGAGGGACAGGTCGCCTCGGGAATCAAACAACACATGGACACCGACGGCTCGCCCCACGAGTTCGTCTACCTCGATCGCGAGGACGCCCCGGACGTGGATTTCGTCGCCGATATTTCGGAGTACGAGTCGATCCGTCCCGCGTTCGACGGCGTCGACGCGGTCGTTCATCTCGCCGCGAACCCCGCGGTTTCGGCGTCGTGGGAGTCCGTCGAACAGAGCAACCTCGTCGGCACCCGGAACGTGCTCGAAGCCGCCGCGGACGCCGAAGTCGAGCGGTTCCTCTTCGCGTCCTCAATCCACGCCGCCGGGATGTGGGAGGAGGAGGGGAAACCCGAGGTGTACGAACTCGACGACGACACGACCGTCACCGTCGACGACGACGAGCGGCCCGACTCCTACTACGGCGTCTCGAAGGCGTACGGCGAGGATCTGGGGCGGTACTACGTCGAGCAGCGGGAGTACCCCGAACGGTTCTACGCCGCCCGGATCGCGAGCGTTCGCGGGGGCGACTACGACAACCCCTACGCCGACGCGGAGCGTGGCGTCGAGGAAGGACGGTGGGAGCGCGGGAGCGAGGCGTACACCGAGCAGGTGAAACGGCTGAAGGGGACGTGGCTCTCGCTGCGGGACTGGGCGCAGTTGGTGGAGCTCTGTCTGGGGGACGAGGAGACGGAGTTCGGGATCTTCTTCGCGACCAGCGACAATCCGCGGAGCTGGTTCGATCTGTCGCACACGAAGGAGCTACTGGGGTACGAACCGCAGGATTCGGCGAGTGATTGGCAGTCGCCGCCTGCTGCGTTGTTGGAGTAGGTGGATTCCGGTGGTTTGGTTTCTAGCTTCGCTTGAGTGAGTTTTCGTTAGGGCGGCACAGCAACCGCTCCGGCGACAGCATCTCGATCGTTGGCACCTTGTGACCGCGCCGCACAGCCCACAGACCTCCCCACCCGACTCGGTCGCTCACGTCCGTTCGCTCCCTCGTCCCTCGCGCGCTCGTTCGCGCCGACGCGCTCACGTCGCGCGCCGACCGCCACAGCGGTGCGGTCGCGGTGGACGCCTCGCCGGCGCCGCCGACCGGCGCCGGCGGGGGGAGGGGTGGGGACTCGGCGCTGCGCCGGGCTTCATGCCCGGCGCACTGCGGTCGCAAGTAGTCAAGCATCGAGATGCTGTTGCTGTCGCGGTCGTCGTTACACTCGCGAACGGTCCGGGTCCTGCTCACGGTGACGAACCGACTGGCACACGAACCGAATAGCCGGGAACTCAGGAACTATACGCCTCGCCCCGTCACACACCCACATGGATATCTACACACCGAACGACGACGACTTCGTCGAGGCCGTCGACGACGTCCACCTCACGGTCGGCGCAAGCGGCGACGAGACGAGCGTCCAACATTTCCGCATCGAGCCCGGCGCCGAGGTCCCCTCCCACAGCCACCACCACGAACAGGCCGGCCTGATTACGCAGGGTGAACTCACGTTCGTTCTCGAAGACGGCGAGGAGGTCGCCGTCGGCGCGGGCGAGTCCTACACGCTACTCGGCGACGAGGTCCACGCCGCCGAAAACCGGGGTGACGAGCCCGTCGTCGGCATCGACGTGTTCGCGCCGCCGCGAACCGACCCCGACTGGGCGGAGTAAGCGCGAGGCAAAGAGAACCACCCACGACCGGACACGCGGGCCCGTCGACACGTACCCGAGATACCGGAGGAGATCGGTGACACAGATGACACAGCGATACGCTCATCGTCGGCACCCGCGAACGGTCACTGAAAGGATGACGCTGGGACTGCTCGGGATCGGGATCGTCGGCGCCTCGCTCGCAGCGTCCCTGGGTGCGCTGTACCTGTTGCAGTATCTGTATCACCAGCGGGATCGATCGGGGGCGAGCTGGTTCATGGGGAACATCGCGTCCGTCGCGGTGTTCTGTGCCGCCTACGGGGTCGCGCTGCTCGTGTTTCAGCCGACGCTTCGGATCGCGCTTGGCGCGATCGCGTTCCTCTGTGTCTGTTTCATGGGCCCGTTCTTTCTGGCCTTCGGGCTCGACTACACCGGCCGTGGCGACCTGATCCGGACGCCGCTGTTCGGGATCGTCGGCGCCGTCCCGCTGCTGACGGTGCTCCTCACCGCGACGAACCCGGTCCATCAGCTCGTGTGGACCGGGTTTCAGTTCGACCCCGTGTTCGGGCTCGCGACGATCGTGTACACGGTCAAGCCGTGGGGCGTGTTCGCGCTCCTGTTCTCTATCGGAACCGCCGCCGTCGGCTCGCTGCTGTTGATCGGTGCGATACTGAGCTACGGGCCGCTGTATCGGCGCGAAGCCATCGCGGTCATCCTGAGCACCGCGCCACCGTCGATCGGCGTCGCCGTGTGGCTGTTCGGGCTCGGGCCGGTGCCACAGCTACATCTCACGGCACCGCTGATGCTCGTTCACGTCTCGCTGGACGCGTACGCGTTCGTGGGGACGCACATGTTCCGGACGAACCCGGCGACACAACGCATGGCCGAACGGACGGGGCTGGACTCGCTTTCGGACCCCGTGCTCGTCCTCGATACGGAACAGCAGATCGTCCGGATCAACGACCGCACGGGAGAGCTGTTTCCGGAGACGCTTTCGAAGCCGCTGCCGATCCCCCTCGAAACCGTCTTCGGCGTCGGGGTGGAGACGCTCCGTGAAACCGGGGAAGTCAGTATCGGGACGGGGCGTGGCAGGACGTTCGCCGTGTCGTACACGGCGCTCACCGACCCGAGCAACAGCACGGTCGGGAGCATGCTCGTGTTGTACGACGTGACCGAGGACCGACAGCGCGAGCAGCAGCTCGCGGTGCTGAACCGGGTCCTCAGGCACAACCTCCGGAACGAGACGACGGTCATCAGCGGGTACGCGGAGCTCCTCGGAACGGCCGTGGCCGACTCCCGACACGCGGCCCAAGCGAAGCGGATCGAAGCCGCGAGCGACCGGCTGCTCTCCATCGCCGAGAAGGTGGGGACGTTCGAGAACGTTCAACAGCGGACGCGCCAGCCCGAGCCCGTCCCCGTCTCGACCGTCGTCGAGGAGGTCGAGCGAAGCTGTACCGCCGGGAGAACCGACGCGGCTATCGAGTCGACGGTCACGCCACCGGATCTTCACGTTCGGACGGATCCGGTGTTGCTGTCGATGCTTCTCGAGAACCTCGTCCAGAACGCCATCGTCCACTCCGACTCCCCCGAGTGGACCGCGAGTGTCAGCGTCTCCGAGGCGTCCGACGCCGACGAGGGCGTCGTTTTCGTGATCCGGGACAGCAACGACCGGATCCCCGAGACCGAAATCGAAACCCTCCGTGCGGGCGCCGAAACGCCGCTTCAGCACGGGCAGGGGATCGGGCTGTGGATCGTCTACTGGTGTGTCCGGAAGCTCCACGGCAGCATCGAGTTCGAGTACGACGACGGGAACGTGCTCACGGTGACGCTCCCGAACCTCTCCGAGTGAGCCCCCCGTGTGCGCGGTCGGGGCCTCGCGAAGCTCGGGCGCTGCCGTTTCAGAAGTCGGAACGTCCGGGGAGGAGAGCGTCGAGAGAACCGAAAAGAACGGAGCAGAGAGATCGGGTGTCGAGCGCTCGAAAAGTCGTCTACGACAGCGTTTCGATGTCCTGACGGCGGGAGCCGTCAGAGTCGGGGAACCGGCCTAGGCGAGTTTCTCGATGTTGTCGATCACGGTCTCGGCGTACTCTGTGGTCGAGACCTCCTCGGCGTCCTCGCGCTGGCGCGCGAGGTCGTAGGTGACCGTCCCCTCGTCGATCGTCTTCTCGACGGCGTCGCGGATAAGCTGGCCGGCGTCCTCCCAGCCGAGGTACTCGAACATCAGGCGGCCCGAGAGGATCAGCGCGGTCGGGTTCGCCTTGTCCTGGCCGGCGCGCTTGGGCGCGGAGCCGTGGACCGGCTCGGCGAGACAGCGGCCGAAGCCGAAGTTGGCGCCCGGCGCGATGCCGAGGCCGCCGATCTGGGCGCCCGCGGCGTCGGAGAGGTAGTCACCGTTGAGGTTCGGCATCGCGAGCACGTCGAACTCGTCGGTGCGGAGCTGCATCCACTGCAGCATCGCGTCGGCGAGGCGCTCCTCAACCATGACCGCGTCCTCGGGGATGTCGACCTCGTCCTGCTCCTCCCACAGCGAGTCCGGCGCGGCGAACACTTCGTCGTCGGGGTACTCCTCCTCGGCGACCTCCATCCCCCAGTCACCGAACTGCCCCTCGGTGAACTTCATGATGTTCCCCTTGTGGACCAGCGTGACCTTGTCGCGGTCGTTCTCGATGGCGTAGTCGATCGCCTCGCGGACGAGGCGCTTCGACCCCTTCTCGGAGATCGGCTTGAGACCCAGACCGATCGGGCCCTCGTGCATCACGTCGTCGAAGCCCATCTCCTCCTCGACGAACTCGCGGACCTGCTCGGCGTCGTCGGTGCCGGCCTCCCACTCGATGCCGGCGTACACGTCCTCGGTGTTCTCCCGGAACGTGACCATGTCCATCTCCTCGGGCGCCTTCATCGGCGACGGCACGCCGTCGAGGTAGTAGGTCGGTCGGACGTTCGCGTACAGGTCGAGCGTCTGGCGCAGCGCGACGTTCAGGCTGCGGAAGCCGGCGCCGACCGGCGTCGTCAGCGGCCCCTTGATCGCGACGCGGTGCTCCTCGATCGCCTCGACGGTCTCCTCGGGGAGGTTCTCGTCGTACTTCTCGCGGGCGGTCTCGCCGGCGTACACCTCCATCCAGTTCACGTCGTGGCCCGTCGCCTCGGCGGCGGCGGTCAGCACGTCCTGTGCAGCCGGGCCCACGTCCTTCCCGATCCCGTCGCCGTGGATGATCGGGATGACCGGGTCGTTCGGTACGTCGAGTTCGCCGGACTCCTCGTCGGCGAGCGTGATCTTCGACCCCGACTCGGGGGGTTCGATGTGCTCGTAGCTCATAGCACGATTACCGTCTCAGAGCGAACCCAAATGCCTGCCGTTTCAGCTGTCACGATGGTCGATCCCGGGGCCGGCTTTTTGTCCGCCCGGTCGCTGCTACCGGCTGGGAGAGCGTTGCCGACCACACCGCGGCGCTCGGGGAGTGAGCCCGCCGCGGGATCGTTCCGGCGTCCTCGGCCGTTTCCCGTGGATTGATGGGTCGCGCCGCCGCCCACTGGCCCATGCGCATCATCGTCCACGGCGGCGCCGGCAGCCAGCCCGACGAACCCGAACCGCGACAGGCGGTGCTCGACGACGCCGCCGAGGCGGGCGCGGCCGAGGCAGACCCCGTCGACGCCGTCGAGGCCGCGGTGAACGTGCTCGAAGCGTCGGACCGATTCAACGCGGGCTACGGCGGCGCGGTCCAGTCCGACGGGCGAGTTCGGACCGACGCCGGCCTGATGACCTCCGACCGCGAGACCGGCGCGGTCGCGAGCATGGACGGCGTACAGGAGGCCATCTCGGCCGCCCGGGTCGTGCTGGAGGAGACGCCACACATCTTCGTCAGCGGCGAGCACGCGGTGGATCTGGCGGGGGAGTTCGGCGTCGAGACCGACGTGGAGCTGCTCACCTCCGAGAAGCGGGAGGAGTACGCGGACGAGGACCCGCCGGAAGCGGGGCCGAAAGCCCACCTCGACTGGCTCGAAGAGCGTTTCGGCGGCCACGACACCGTCGGCGCCGTCGCGTTCGAGGACGGGGAGTTCGCCGCCGCGACCTCCACGGGCGGGCGCTCGTGGGCGCTCGCGGGCCGGGTGGGCGACGTGCCCCAAGTCGGCTCCGGGTTCTACTGTACGCCCGCCGGCGGCGCCTCCGCGACGGGCGCCGGCGAGGACATCGCGAAGGTGACGCTGAGCCAGCGCGCGGTCGACAAGCTCGACGCGGGCGCCGACGCACAGACCGCAGCCGACGACGCGATCGCGGAGTTCGACGAGCTCACGGGCTCCTCGGCGGGCGTGATCGTCTGCGGCGAGGAGACGACGGGCGCGGCGTTCAACTCCGACGGGATGCAGACGAGCACGGCGACGCGGTAGGCGTTCGGAGTCCGCGGGCCCATGCCCGTGCCGGAACCTCTTTGCCGCGAACAGGCCAAGCCAACAGTCATGAGCTACGGCGATCTGCGCGAGGAGGCAGTCGAGAAGCACCGCGAGGCCGGCGAGATCCTCGTCGAGGTGATGAACGAGGCGAAGGAGCTGGTCGAGCCGGGAGCGACCCACCTCGAAGTCGCCGAATCCGCCGAGGAACGGATCGTGGAGCTCGGCGGCGAACCGGCGTTCCCCGTCAACATCAGCGTCGACCACGAGGCCTCCCACGCGACCCCCGAGGCCGACGACGAGACGGTGTTCGGCGAGGACGACATGATCTGTCTCGACGTGGGCGTCCACGTCGACGGCTACATCGCCGACGCGGCCGTCACCGTCGACTTCTCGGGCAGCGACGAGCTGGTCGAGGCCGCCGAGCAGGCGCTCGACGCGGCGCTGGACGAAGTCGAAGCCAGCGCCGAGGTCGGCGTCGTCGGGCAGGCCATCGAAGACGTGATCGACGGCTACGGCTACTCGCCCGTGCTCAATCTCTCGGGCCACGGGCTGGAACGCTACGACGCCCACACCGGGCCGACGATTCCGAACCGAGGGATGGATCGCTCCGCCGAACTGCAGGCCGGGCAGGTGATCGCCATCGAACCGTTCGCGACCGACGGCACCGGGAAAGTCGGCGAGGGGAGCCACGAGCAGATCTTCGAGCTGCAGGAGGAGCGCTCGGTCCGGGACCGCGCGGCGCGGCAGGCGATGGAGCAGATCACGAGCGAGTTCGACGGGCTGCCGTTCGCCCAGCGCTGGCTCGACAGCCCGCGCCCGGGGATGGCGCTGCGCCGGCTGAAAGCCGACGGCGCGATCACGGGCTACCCCGTGCTGCAGGAGGACGAAGGGCGACTGATCTCCCAGGCCGAGCACAGCCTGATCGTGACCGAAGACGGGTACGAGCTGCTGACCGACGGGCTGTTCGAGTAGCGCGCGGTCGGGAAAACGCGAACGACCACAGGGAGTGAGCGGAAACCGACCTCGGAAGCGAGCGGGGCGAAGCGACCCGCGAGCCGTGCGCCGGCTGTTTTTGCCGACGGCTCACGGCGCGAGACTGTCTCAAAAACGACGGCGCCAGCGGCGCCGTTCCGACGCAGACCGGCATGGTGCAACGTCGACGGGACCCCACGCCCGCCGGACAGCCACTCAGCCGGTAGTTAGGCGTTGTTCATCCGCGTCGCCGTCTCAGAGTCACAGGTCTGGCAGACGGCCACGCGGTAGGGCTCTCTGGAGAACTCCGAGTTCTCCTGTTGATCGCTCTCGGTCCGGATTTCGACCCGGACGTCGTGGAGCGTCTCCCCGCCACAGTCCGCACAGTTCTCCTGAACGCTGTCAGGGTCGGAGGGTTGAGTGGCCATGCGCCCCCCACTATTCGGAGGAGTCAGATAAAGCCGGCGCTGGTCGGACTCGACAGGACGGCGGCGAGAGTGCCCGCGAACGGCCGTCGCGGCCCGCCGTCGGCGGGGCGACGATCGTCGTACCTGCCCAGCGATGATCGACTGTGCACGGTTCTTTCCACAGGGTGGGTAAATACGTTACGGCAGCCGGGTCACGGCTGTGGCGGCGCATCGTCGTAGGCGTCGCGATCGCCGTAGAAGTTCAGCATCCCGAACTTCAGCTTCTCGGGGTTCATGTCGATGAGTTCGTCGCGCTCCTCCTCGGGGAACGTGTCCCGGACCGAAAACCGACCCATGTCCGCGCGGGTGTAGCGCTTGTCCGCGAGCACGCGAACGCCGAAATCCTCCGGGGAGCGGATCACCCGACCCAGCGCCTGTCGCGTCTTGCGGACCGTCGGGATCTCGACCGCGTAGCGCCAGCCGGCGTTGTCTCTGTCGCCGTAGGCGCGGTCGTAGGCGTCCTGAACGGCCTCCAATCGGTCGTCGATGTGGGGGTAGGGGACGCCGACGACCACGACCGTCCGGGCGTCGTCGCCGTCGAAGCTCACCCCCTCCGCGAGCGTCCCCCACAGCGAGGTGAACAGCGCCGCGTGCTCGCCCTCGACGAACCGTTCGCGGAGCTCCTCGGTGTCCACGTCCGAACCGTCGAGCAGCAGTTCCGCGTCGCCGGCGTCGGCGTCGCCGACGGCTCGCCCCCCGCCGCCGCCGAGGCGCTGGTAGTAGCGCTCGGCCTCGCTGTAGGAGGGGAAGAAGAGCAGCGTGTTCCCGGGGGTGAACTCGACCACGTCCGAGACGAGCGCCGACACCGACTCCTGGACCTCGGGGTCGCCGCGGTCGCTAGCGAACAGCGCCGGCGTCCCGGCAGCGTACGTCCGGCGGTGATCCTCGGGATACTCCAGCCCGTACGCCATCGTCACGGGGTCGTCGAGGCCGAGCACGTCGGCGGCCACGTCGAACGGTCGGAGCGTGGCCGACATCAGCACGCTCGCGTACACCTCGTCGAACAACGCCTCGGTGACGCGCCGGGGGATGCAGGTGTACAGCTCGGCCCGGCCGTAGATCTCGTCGGTGGCCTCGTCCCGGCGGACCGAAACCACGGGGTACTGGCCGAGTTCGGCGTTCTCCTCCATCCACGTCGCGAGGAAGCGAGCGGCGGCGAGCGTCGAACTCTCGGCACGGGAGGTCGCCTCGCCGTTCTTGTACGCCTCCTCGTACTCCTCGTCGATCGCCTCGCCCAGCTGGACCGCGAGCTCGGTCTCCGTGTCGATCCCCTTCCCCTCGTAGTTCCGGAGGAACGCGAGGGTGAGATCGTCGCGGGCGTCGTCGTTCGCGATCGACACGTCGTGCCAGTGTTCGTCGATCCCCTCGCGTTCGCCGTACTCGAACCCGTCCTCGTAGGCGTCGACCAGCGCGTCCCGGAACGCGCCGATCACGTTCTCGGCGGCGTCGGCTCGGGAGTCCTCGCGATCGTCGAGTTCGTCGAGCGCGCTGTCGAGCGTGTTCTCGGTGAGACTGCGGCTGGCGTGGTCCCGCGCGGCGGACTCGATGTTGTGGGCCTCGTCGAACACAGTCACCACGCGCTCGGGCTCGCGGTCGAGCCACCGGAAGAACTGCTCGCGGATGTTGGGGTCGAGCAGGTGGTGGTAGTTACAGACGACGAGATCGACCGCCTCCATCCCCTCCTTCAGCAGTTCGTAGCCACAGAGTTCGTTGCGGTCGGCGTAGTCGTATATCTCCTCGGGCGTCCGGACGCCGTCGTACAGCCAGTCGTAGAACTCCTCGTTGTCGCCGAGGAGGTTGTTGCGGTAGTGCTCGCAGACGTTGGCGCTCTCGACGTCCTGGATGCGATCCTCGACGTCCTCTAACTCCTCCATCACCGCCTCGCGTCGCTGGGCCGCGGCGGCGTCGCCCTCGCGGCTGGCGTCGAGCAGTTCGCGCTGCTGGGCTTCGAGTTCGCGCTTCTCGGCCTCGTCTTCGACCAGTTCGCGGGTGGTGTCCCGGAGCGTCTGGCACTCCTGATAGTCGACGCCGATGTGACACATCGACGATTTTCCTTTGAACACGACCGCGCGGATGTCCTCCTCCTCGTTGATCGCGCGGGCCTCCTCGACGAACTGGCGCATCTGCTGGTGGACGTTGGTCGTGATGACGACGGTGCGGTCCTCCTCGCGGGCGTGTTCGAGCGCCGGCACGAGTGCCGAGAGCGTCTTGCCCGTCCCGGGCGCCCCCTCGAACAGCACGTCGTCGCCGTCGTCCAGCGCGGCGGCGATGCGAGTCATCGCCTCCCCCTGGTTGGGGTAGGGGCTGTCGTACGGGAAGAACCGTCGCGTCGTCTCTGCCACTATCGGGAGTGGGGCGTTCTCGGTCAAAAACTCTCGGGCGCGAGACTGGGAAACGTGAGGGAGTTCTCGCGAGCGCAGCGAGCGAGAGCACGTCGGAGTTTGCTCCGACGGAGCGAAACGACCGAACGGCAAACAGTCTCGAAAGCGAGCGGGGAGCAACGCGGGACCGAGGGTCCCGCGAGCAGTCGGCGGCGGGGCCGCCGACGACGAAGCGACCCGCGAGCCGGAAGCTAAGAGGGAAACGTGAGCGTCCCTCGAAAACCGAAAAACGAACGACGACGGTACGCACTCCACACGCTCGGCGTTGAAAAAGCGCGGGCGAGAACTCCCCGTGGGCGCCGTTCCCACACCCCTCCGTTTCGACTGGAGATCAGTCGACCAGTTCGAGCGCGAGTTCGAGCATCTCTCCGTCACCCTCGGTCTGGAGGAGGGAGTAGAGGACGCCGAGCACCACGAGCAGCACGATCGCGGCGATCAGTATCTCGACCAGTCCGATCTCCATGGCGTGGCGTGGTTCGCCGTCGAGCCTGAAGGGCGTGGTGGCCGGCTCAGAGCCCGAGCGCGCCGGAAAGGCCCGGACCGGCGGCGACGAACACGAGCGTGATCCCGACCGCGGCCGCCGGGGGGATGGTGGCGTTGTCGTCGACGACGTAGCCCACGACGACCGGCTTCACGCCGTCGGCCAGCGTCGCGCCCGCGGCGCCCGCGACGGCGGCCGCGAGCCCGATCGGTAGCGGCGTGACAGCGGTGGTAAACGGCGCCGCGAGCGCGAAACAGACGAGGAACATCACGCCGAGGACGCCCGCCTGTTTGGCGCTGCCCGCGTCGTTGTCGCCCAGATACCCCGAGACGGGGTCGCCGACGATCAGCATCAACATTCCGGGGAGCGCCAACGCGGGGGCGAACACGAACGCCACGAGCGTCTGGGAGTAGGCGTACAGCGCGTAGCCCGCGACGTTGTCGCGTTCGTACTCGCGAGCGAGCGTGTCGAACAACGGCCACTCGTAGTCGAGCACGAGCCGGACGAACTCGAGCGCCGAGACGGCGACCGACAGCGCGACGAGGAGGAGACGGACCTCCCCCCAGTCGACGACGCCCAGCAGGTACAACGCGGGAATCCCCACCCCGGAGGCGTGGACGCCGCGGCGCCCGAGTTCGCTCATTCGTCGGCAGTCTCGACGGTCTCGTACCGGCTCAGGACGGCCTCGAAGTCGGCCTCCCCGTCGCGGAGCGCTTCGAGCTGGCCGACCAGTTCGCCGACCGGAATGCGGGCCTGCGCGCCCGTGTCGCGGTCCCGGAGCGTGACCGTCGTGGGATCGTCCTCCAGCCCGTCGCGGTCGACGGTGACACAGAACGGCGTGCCGACCTCGTCCTGCCGGCGGTAGCGCCGGCCGATCGAGCCCGAGTCGTCGCGGGTCGCGTCGAAGCCGGCGTCACGCAGCGTCGAGACCACGTCGCTCGTGGTGTCGAGCAGCGGCTCGTGGTTGCTCACGAGCGGGAACACCGCCACGTCGGTCGGCGCCATCTCGGGCGCGAGCGAGAGGTAGTCCCGCGGTTCGCCGCCGAGCTCGTCGCGCTGGAGCCCGTGGTCGATCAGCGTGTAGACAGTGCGGTCCACGCCGAAGGAGGGTTCGATCACGTGGGGGACGATGTGCTCGCCGGCCTCGGTCTCCTCGACGACCTCGAAGTTCGCGACGTCGGTGTCGACGGTGTACTCCTCGCCGTCGACGGCGACGGTCACTTCGTCGTCGTCGAACGCGTCGGGGTCGCGCTCGGCCAGCTCTTCGAGCGCCGCAGCGACCGCGCCGGCGTCGCCGCCGAACTCGGGGCCGAGCGTCGACATGTCGGGGTCGACGCTGGGGCGTTCGACCGTGCGCGGCTCGTCGTACTGCTTGAACACGGTGAAGTTGTCGTCGCTGGCCTCGGCGTGTTTCGAGAGGTCGTAGTCGCTCCGGGTCGAGAAGCCGGCAATCTCGATCCAGTCGCCGCCGGCGCTCTCGACTTTCGCTTCCGCGTCCCAACAGTCCGCAGCGTAGTGGGCGCGCTCGCCCGGGAGGTGCTGGCGGAAGCGGAGCTGCTCGGTGTCGACGCCGATGCGCTCGTACCACTCCTGGGCGACGCCGAGGTAGTAGGCGATCCAGTCCGAGGCGACGACGCCCTCGTCGACCGCCTCGCCGACGGTGAGCTCTCGGTAGCCCTCAGCGGCGGGCGCGTCCTCGGCCTGCTCGGGCGCGGGGTAGAGCCGGAGTTCGACGTCCTCGACTTTCGCGAGGTCGGGCTCGTCGGTCTCGGGGTCGATGAACGTCTCCAGTTCGGCCTGCGTGAGCTCGCGCACGCGGATCAGCCCCCGGCGGGGCGAGATCTCGTTGCGGTACGCCGGGCCGATCTGGGTGACGCCGAAGGGGAGCTTCCCGCGGGCGTACTCCTTCAGCCGCGGGAACTCGACGAAGATGCCCTGTGCGGTCTCGGGCCGGAGGTAGCCCGGCTGGCCCGAGCCGGGGCCGATGCTCGTCTCGAACATGAGGTTGAACTCCTCGACGTCCTGCCCGCCGAGGTCGGCGCCACAGCTCGGGCAGACGAGCTCGTGCTCGGCGATCAGGTCGGCGACCGCCTCGGGTTCGAGCGCCTCTGCGTCTTCGAGGTCGGTCGCGTCCTCGACGAGGTGGTCCGCGCGGTGGGACTCGCCACAGTCCGCGCACTCGACGAGCATGTCATCGAACGTATCGAGGTGGCCCGACGCCTCGAAGACGGGTTCGGGCATGATCGTCGGCGCCGCGATCTCCTCGTTGTCCTCCTTGAGCGCGAAGCGGTCGCGCCACGCCGCCTCGACGTTGCGCTTCAGCGCCGCGCCCTCGGGGCCGAACGTGTAGAAGCCGGCGGCGCCGCCGTACGCCGCTGCCGAGGCGAAGAAGAAGCCCCGGCGCTTGGCGAGCTCGGTGACGTCGGCGTGTTCGCTCATCAGACTGCCTCCAGCAGGTGAACGTCCCGGAGCACGCCGGCGATCTCGCCGCCGCTGACGACCGGGATCTGTTCGATGTCGTTCGTGATCATCAGCTGTGCGGCCTCGACGGCGGACTTACGCTTCGAGACGGTCACCACGTCCTCGGTCATGAACGTCGACACCGGCTCGTCGGGGAACTCGACGTTCCGCGTGGGGACGTAGCGGTTGCCGACCGACTGGACGCTCTCCCACTTCCAGTCCTCGTCGTCGCCGGCCATCGAGGCGCCGGCGTCCTCCTCGCCCTCGACGACCTCGGCGACGGCGACGATGTCGACTTCGGTGAGCATCCCCGTCATCTCCGTATCGTCGCCGAGCACGACCGTGTACGGCACGTCCGCGAGGCCGATCTCGCGCTCGGCGACCGGGAGCGGTGTCCCGGCGTAGGTGGTGTTGACCGTCCCGTTACAGAGGTCGCCCACGTCGGCGTCGGCGCCGACCTCCTCGCGGGCGAGGGCGTGGATCACGTCGGTGATCGTGACGATGCCCACGAGCGTCCCGTCGTCGTCCGCCTCGACGACCGGAACGCGGCGCGTCCCCGCCGAGAGCATCAGCGCCGCGAGCTCGTGGAGCGTCGCGTCCGCAGTCGTGGTCGGTACCTCCCGCATCAGCAGTGCGAGATCGTCCTCGTCGGGGCGGTCGATCAGGTCGTCCCGGGAGACGAGCCCCCGGTAACGCTCGCCCTCCTCGGTCTCGCGGACGACGGGAACGGAGGAGAACTTCCGCTCCTGCAGGTATTCGAGTGCGTCGTCGCGCGAGCCCGGAAGCGAGACGGTCACGAGGTCTTCCGCGGGCGTCATGGCGTCGGCAACCTTCATGCAACTCCCTTCTCTTGGGCCCCTCTTGTACTCTGCGAAGGTATGCGCGGTACTGGCAGCCGTGTATTCCGACATATGCGCGGCGATGGCAGGCGCGTCCGTCCCGAGAGCGGGTGGTCACTGCCGTGTGAACGCTCCTCAATGTTTCGACGGGTTTATATCGCTGTGCATGGGATAGTGTACCATGGCACCGGGCACGGTTCACGGCGGCGACGACGTGATGGGCTCGCTGGACGACGCCGAGTTCGTTATCGCGGATCTCGGCCGGGAGGAGGCCTGGATCTCGGTAGCCGAGGCCGACGCGCCGGTCGTCGAGGAGTGGGCGTAGCGGTCACGCCAGTTCTTGCCCGTCGGTCCGCCGTTTTTCTGCCCGTCTCGAACGCCGAGCAGTCGCGGGCCCGTTCTCCACTTCCCGTCACTCGGTCCGGAGCGAGAGCGCCGACGAGGTGGTTCGAGCCGTGCCGACCCGGCAGGGGTGAGGTTTTTGTCCTCGTCGCTGCTGTACTTTCGTATGGATTACCGCGAACTCTCGCCCGACCGCGAGTTCCTCGCACGGCTCGAAACCGGCGCCGACTGGCGCGAGGAGATCGAGTCGCTGGCGGTCGAGGAGGACGTCGACGCGGCGTGGTTCAACGCGATGGGTGCGGTGCAGGACGCCGTCGTCTGGTTCTACGACCAGCAGGAGGGCGAGTACGAGTCCGTCGAGTTCGAGGAGCCGCTGGAGGTCGCCGCCTGCATGGGGAACGTCTCCTACCTCGACGGCGAGCGGTTCGCGCACACCCACGCCGTGCTCTCGCGGCCGAGCGGGCAGGCGCTTGCGGGCCATCTCGACGCCGGGACGGTGTTCGCGGGGGAGGTGTACATGCGGACGTTCGAGGAACCGCTGGAGCGCGAACACGACGAGGAGACCGATCTGGACCTCTGGCTGTGACCCCGACCTCCCGAGGTGAGAAGCGGTGAGAGACGACGACGAGCGGTACTTCGAGCGGCTGGAGGCCCAGCTCGACGACGCGTTCGAGCGCGCCGAGGCCGCCCGCGAGCAGGGTCGGGACCCCAAAACCGAGATCGAGATCCCGACCGCGCGGGACATGGCCGACCGCGTCGAGAACATCCTCGGGATCCCCGGCGTCGCCGAGCGCGTCCGCGAGCTCGAAGGCCAGATGAGCCGCGAGGAGGCCGCGCTCGAACTCGTCGAGGACTTCGTCGAGGGCACCGTCGGCGACTACGACAGCCGCGAGGGGAAGATCGAGGGGGCGGTCCGGACCGCCGTTGCCCTGCTGACCGAGGGCGTCGTCGCCGCGCCGATCGAGGGGATCGACCGCGCGGAACTGCTCCAGAACGACGACGGGACCGAGTTCGTCAACGTCTACTACGCCGGCCCGATCCGCTCGGCGGGCGGGACCGCACAGGCGCTGTCGGTGCTCGTCGCGGACTACGCCCGCTCGCTGCTGGGGATCGAGGAGTTCCACGCCCGCGACGCCGAGGTCGAGCGCTACGCCGAGGAGATCCAGCTGTACGAGAAGGAGACCGGCCTCCAGTACACGCCGAAGGACAAGGAGACGAAGTTCATCGCCGAGCACATGCCGATCATGCTCGACGGGGAGGCCACCGGCGACGAGGAGGTCTCCGGCTTCCGCGACCTCGAACGCGTCGACACCAACTCCGCCCGGGGCGGGATGTGTCTCGTCATGGCCGAAGGGATCGCCCTCAAGGCCCCGAAGATCCAGCGCTACACGCGCCAGCTCGACGAGGTCGACTGGCCGTGGCTGCAGGACCTCATCGACGGGACGTACTACGACGAGGGGGGCGACGACGCGGCCGACGACGAGGAGGAGGCGGACGAGGCGGACGCCGAGGCCGAGGCCGACGAGGAAGAGAACGAGTCCCCGGGTCCGGTCCGACACGAGCCCGCGACGAAGTACCTCCGAGACCTGATCGCCGGGCGGCCGGTGTTCAGCCACCCCTCCGAGTCCGGCGGGTTCAGGCTCCGGTACGGCCGGGCGCGCAACCACGGGTTCGCGACCGCCGGGATCCACCCCGCGACGATGCATCTGGTCGACGACTTCCTCGCGACGGGGACCCAGATCAAAACCGAGCGGCCGGGGAAGGCCGCCGGCATCATCCCGGTCGACTCGATCGAGGGGCCGACGGTCCGCCTCGCGAACGGCGACGTGCGGCGGATCGACGATCCCGAGGAGGCGCTGGAGATCCGCAACGGCGTCGACGAGATCCTCGACCTCGGCGAGTACCTCGTCAACTTCGGGGAGTACGTCGAGAACAACCACCCGCTCTCGCCGGCGTCGTACGCCGTCGAGTGGTGGGAGCAGGAGTTCGACGACGCCGGCGCGGACGTGCAGGCGCTGCGTGACGACCCCCACGTCGACCTCGACGAGCCCGGCCCCCGCACCGCGCTGGACTGGGCGGACCGCTACGACTGCCCGCTCCACCCCGAGTACACCTACCTCTGGCACGACGTCTCCGTCGCGGAGTTCGACGCGCTCGCGGCCGCGGCGGCCGACGGCGAAATCGCGGACGACGAGCTCCGACTGCCACGCAGCGACGACGTCCAGCGCGCGCTGGAGCGACTGCTCGTCGAGCACACCGCGACCGAGGAGACGTTGATCGTGCCGGAGTACCGCCCGCTGCTGCGCTCGCTGGGCGTGACGACGGAACTGGATCGGGAGTGGAGCCCCGCGGACCTGAGCGAGCGCGCGCGAACGTGGGGCGCCGACACCGGAGACGAGGCGGTCGCCGACGGCGGCCGACAGTCGCCGCCGTCCGCCGAGGCTGACGGCGGGATAGCTGTTCGGGACGACGCCGACACGGCCGACGCGGCGTCGGCCGCCGACACGCCCGGAGAGTCGCCCCCGCTGCCCGGCACGAACGCGATCGAGGCGGTGAACGAGATCGCGCCCTTCACGATCCGGGAGCGTGCTCCCACCCGGATCGGGAACCGGATGGGCCGACCCGAGAAGTCCGAAAGCCGGGACCTCTCACCGGCAGTCCACACGATGTTCCCGATCGGGGAGGCCGGCGGCAGCCAGCGCGACGTTGCCAAAGCCGCCAAGGAGCGCACCGACGCCGGCCGCGGGCAGATCGAGGTCAGCCTCGGCGAGCGCGAGTGTCCCGACTGCGGCGAGCACACCTACGAGAACCGCTGCCCGGAGTGCGGCGGCCACACGGAACCGTACTACGAGTGCGACGACTGCGGCGTCGAAGTCGAGCCGGACGAGTCCGGCCGCGTCGTCTGCCCGCGCTGTGAGTGGGAAGTCGAGAGCCCCGAGCAGCGCACCATCGACCTCAACTCGGTGTACCACGACGCGCTCGACTCGATCGGCGAGCGCGAGGGGAGCTTCTCCATCCTGAAAGGGGTCCAAGGGCTGATGTCGGCGAACGAGACGCCCGAGCCGATGGAGAAGGGGATCCTCCGGGCCAAACACGGCGTCTCGTCGTTCAAGGACGGCACCGTTCGGTACGACATGACCGACCTGCCGGTCACCTCGGTCCGGCCCGAGGAGCTCGACACCACCGCCGCGGAGTTCCGCCGGCTGGGGTACGAGACCGACATCGACGGCGAGCCGCTGGAGCACGACGACCAGCTCGTGGAGCTGAAGGTGCAGGACATCGTCCTGCCCGACGGCGCCGCCGAGCACATGATGCGCACGGCGGACTTCGTCGACGACCTGCTCGAACGGTTCTACGGGCTGGACCCCTTCTACGAGGTGGAGGAGCGGGACGATCTGGTGGGGGAACTCGTGTTCGGGATGGCGCCGCACACCTCCGCCGCGGTGGTTGGCAGGGTGGTCGGCTTCACCAGCGCAGCCGTGGGGTACGCGCATCCGTACTTCCACGCCGCGAAGCGCCGGAACTGCGACGGCGACGAGGACTGCGTCATGCTCCTGCTCGACGGCCTCCTCAATTTCTCGAAGGAGTTCCTGCCCGACCAACGCGGGGGCCGGATGGACGCCCCGCTGGTGATGTCCTCCCGGATCGACCCCTCGGAGATCGACGACGAGGCGCACAACATGGACATCGTCCGGCAGTACCCCACGGAGTTCTACGAGGCCACGCTGGAGATGGCCGACCCCGAGGCGGTGGAGGAGCTGATCCAGATCGGCGAGGACACGCTCGGCACCGAGGAGGAGTACCACGGGTTCGATCACACCCACGACACCACCGACCTCGCGCTCGGGCCGGACCTCTCGGCGTACAAGACCCTCGGCGACATGGAGACGAAGATGGACGCCCAACTCGAACTCTCCCGGAAGCTGCGGGCCGTCGATCAGACCGACGTGGCCGAGCGGGTGATCGAGAACCACTTCCTGCCAGACCTGATCGGGAACCTCCGGGCCTTTTCGCGCCAGGAGACGCGCTGTCTCGACTGCGGCGAGAAGTACCGGCGCGTCCCGCTGACCGGCGACTGCCGGGAGTGTGGCGGCCGGATGACGCTGACAGTCCACCAAGGGTCGGTGAACAAGTACATGGACATCGCCATCGAGGTCGCCGAGGAGTACGGCTGCCGGGACTACACGAAACAGCGGTT
>ENA-ORCS01000325-ORCS01000325.1-marine-metagenome-genome-assembly--contig:-NODE-325-length-40459-cov-4.942722_pt1 | contig 40459 bp, 39 predicted proteins | sample MGYA00237781_ERZ508513 | MGnify/ENA primary metagenome ERZ508513 (study PRJEB26184, sample SAMN06268793) | marine metagenome | isolation source: Eden Landing Ponds, San Francisco, CA, USA | place...
GAGAAGGTCATGGAGCGGTATATCCCGCAGGTGACCGTGATCGGCGGGGCGCTCGTCGGGCTGCTGGCGGTCGGTGCCAACATGCTCGGCACCATCGGTCAGGTCTCCGGCACCGGTCTCCTGCTCACCGTGAGCATCACGTACAAGCTGTACGAGGAGATCGCCGAAGAGCAGTTGATGGAGATGCATCCGATGATGCGCCAGATGTTCGGCTCGGAGTGATAACGACCTTATCACACTGATCGGGGGCATCGCCCCCATCATCTTCTCCGAAGATCGACCGCCCGCTGTGGTCGACACTGAAGACGAAGCACCGTACATACGCGTGCGTCTCCGCCTGCACAGAGCCAACGGCGGTGAGCAACGCCAAAGAACTCCTGTCGGTGGTTTCGTTCGAGCATCCGTTGTGGCTAGCGCTTTCGGGCAGGAGTAACGTAGGAGACGCTATGCCTCGTGTCTCAACCCTTCCCTGAACGTGAGGATGTGGTGAGAATTTCCACGCGTAGCTCGTTACGAACTTCGCCACAGCACGACAGCCAGCCTGTCGACGAATTTCTGGAGGTCGCCGTCCATCTCAGTTGGTCGTAGATGTTTCACCCGTCTCAGGCGCAGGTAGCCGTACAACTGTGCTCGGCGGTGACGGTGGCGTGTAACCAGTTCACGAGTTGTCTCAATCAGTGGGTAGAGGTGGCTCCTAATACGGCCTCATCCCAGAACTATCCTCCAAAAATATATGTTCGCAGACACGAACGTTTATTAATTGTCTACCATTTTACCTTTGCGCATGGGGTTCGTTACTCGGGGGGGTCCGCTGTGGACCGTGGCTGACAAACACGCGATTCGCACGACGATACCGGCCGTGAACGGAGGAGCGCTCGATGCACTCCGCTGAGGCAGCCACGTTTTCTCGCCGGCGACTCCTTGCTCGATTTGGGGCGGTCACGGCGGCAACTGCGGGGCTTGTTCCGGTGTCCGGTGTCGCACAGTCGTCGGCAACGACGAACTGGCCAATGCACCGTGGTAATGTGACGAACACCGGCACTAGCTCAAGTGTCATTCCAACCGAATCGATTCGAGAACGGTGGCAGTTCGCCGCTCGGGCTGAAGCATTCTCCGCACCCAGCATCGTCGATGGGACGGCCTACGTGGGAAGCACCGACAACTCCGTCTATGCCCTCGATACGGCTACTGGCGAGCCACGCTGGCAGGTCCGGACGGGCAGCAGTATCTATTCCCCGCCGGCTGTCGCCGACGGAACGGTCTATGTCGGATCCACAGATGCCAACGTCTACGCCTTCTCCGCTGCCGACGGCAGCGAACAGTGGAGCACATCACTCGGACTCCCGATTCGCGCATCCCCGACGCCAGTTGGCGACCATGTCTACATCGGCGGACGTAGCGGTCGAGTGTACGCTCTCGACGCCGGAACCGGTGAGATCCGGTGGGAGTTCAATACACACGGCCCGGTCTATGGAGCACCAGCGGTCGTCGATGGCAACGTATACACCGCGAACGAGTCTGGTACGGTCTTTGCACTCGATGCTGAGGATGGCCGCCGATACTGGCAGACTGAAGTCACGGCTGGACTTCGTTCACCACCCGTAGTAGCTGACGACACACTCTATCTCATGAGCGAAAGTGATCAATTAGTTGCTCTCAGCGTACGATTCGGGGAGGAACGGTGGTTGAAGAACATGCCTATACGGACACCGGCAAGCTTAGCAGTAACCGATTCAGTGCTGGCCGTTCCTGGGGGCGACGGTACGCTCTATATGCTTGATCCAGATACGGGGACTGAAAAATATCAATTCGATGCAGGCAGTCGGTGTTACTCACCTGTTGTGTCCAATGGCGTCCTCTGCGTTGGAACCAACGACGGTGTCCGTGCCATCGAGCCGACAACGAGTTCTCAGCAGTGGTCACATACGTTGGGCTCGGCTACCCACCCTACTCTTTCGGTCTCAAACGGGGTCGTGTACGCTGCCGGTGAAAATGGCACGCTGTACGCGATTGTGGGCGACGAAACGCCAGCGTCCGAGACCGAGTCCGCTGATGCCGCGACTCAAACATCGACTGCAACCACAACCCAAACGCCCGTGGCAGACGCGACTCAAACAGTATCCCCTACCGGCAGCCAGTCAGACAGTGACTCGACACGCATCGAAACATCTGTGTCGACTCCACCTACCACCGACACCGCACCACCGGCTATGAGTGCGGAGCCCTCACAGCCGTCGACGGTGAGGGAGAACCGTATCATTCTCGCTGGAATCGGCAGCGTCGTGCTTGGGTCGGTCTTATTTGCGAGCTATCTTGGCCTGCAGAGGGACTCTACGCCCGATACCGCTGAGGTCACTACGGAGTCACACAGTACGGGCGATGTTGGAGCCAACCGGAATGTCGACGATGTGAGTTCCGAGATGGAGTCGGACGAACTCATCGAGGACGCAACACAGGCGTTTGAAGAGGGCCAGCATGCCAAAGATCGCGGTGAGTATGGTCGCGCTGCCACACGGCTGGAGGAGTCTATCGAAATGTTCGACCAAGCGCTATCTGCGGTTGACGATGATCGGGCGTCGGACATTCGTGACGATCTTGAAGCAGCGAAGGCCGCACTTTCGAGCATCGATTCAGCTCGGCAGGCGCTCGATGATATTCGAGAACTCCTCGCCGCTGCCGAGGCGGACATGGAGAATGCTATCGTCGCGTTCGTAACTAACCAGCAGACGGTCGCACGTGTCCGGTTCCGCCAAGCACGCGACCGCTACGAACAGGCACTGGACCTACTCGACGATGAAGGAATCGAGCAATTAGAGCTATCAGTCAACGTGCCGACCGACGAGGCGCCCGATGTAGTCGACACTTTTGATAGCATTCGCGGTGTCGATGCCGATACCATCGAGACGCTACGCGATGCAGGGTATGCTGTGCCGACCGATCTGCAGGGACTGTCGATCGAAGAACTGGCAAGGACAGCGGATGTCGGCGACGAAACGGCCGCGCGCCTAAAGATTGCGAGTTGGCATACACCGTCGAACCAGCGATCGTTCGCATCGATTGACGACGTGGCCGCTCGTCTGGAAGCAGCCACACTTGGCTATCGGTCCTGCTAAGTCGCTCACAGTAGTGTCGCGCTAGAACTATCAGTTTGCCAGACCGTCCCGAATTTGAATACACCGTGGAGCACTGGGTTGCAGTTACTCGCCGTGGCACTCTCTAGTGGCTAGTGCTTGTTTGCCCCGCGATATAGTCAATCAAGATTACATTCTTCTGTGGGTAACAATTTTAAGATGACACTGTATGTGATATTCACATACGATGACGTTACCCGATCGGGTCTTCACTGTTGGGGGAGCGGGGAAAGACATCGGAATAGAGCTACTTGAATCCGACTGGCTCCTTCGCGAAATTCTTCGACCACGACGAGATCCAAAACAGCTTACGATCACCTTCTTAGATACTGCCGAAGAAGAGCGTGACGACGACCTCGACCGTATCGAGGCGATTCGACAGCGCCGCGATGAACTCAAGGCCGACCTTCGGGATACGAGCCAAGGACGTGTCGGTGATATCGATATCCGGTATAAGCTAATCACCGAAAATATCATGCTGAACAGCCGGATCGACCTCACGGGGGAAGATGTCGTCCCCCGTATTGCCGCCGGCAACGGAATTGACGAGGAACACTGGTGGATCGAGGAGGACCACATCGAGGAGAATCTTAACTTCGCCAAGGGCGCCGTCCGAAAACGTGGCCTAGGGAAGGCGATGTACTACAAGTCATACGCCGAGGACGACGAACTGGCCACACTCATCGACATCCCGAGCAAGGGTGAAGTGGCAATCATCGGCGGTCTCGGCGGTGGTACGGGATCGGGTCTGTTCGTCGATATCGCAACGGAGTTGGCTCAGAAGATGCCGACCGCCGACATAGCGCTGTTCGGCGTCCTGCCAAACCACACGGAGGGGTTACGCGAGAGTGCGAATGCCTTCGCCGCGCTCTCCGAACTCGAACGGCTCAGTCTCGAAGACGACCAACTGTTCAAAGACCGGATCCTCATGCCGATCGATCCGACAGGCTTCGACGGCAAGCGGGGCAACCGGGTCGAATCAGATGAAATGCTCGAACAGTTCGACGAGGCTGCCACCTATCTGATCGCTGGCTACTACAACACGCAAGGAATGGAAGACGTGTTCAGTGGCTCTCCGCAGTTCGCACCCTTCACTATCGGAATTCCACAGATTCTTCGATACAATATTGATGCTGTACAGGAAGCACGCGGTACGTTCCAAGAGCTCCTCGATATGAAAGAGGGAGCGATGGACGCCGAACGCGACATCTACGAAGAGGTTGAACTCTTCGTTGACACACAGTTCGACGATGCTGAGGCAGGGATTCGGGGCGAGGATGAGAACGACCTTGCTGAGCGGCTGAACACCTTCGAATCGCTTCTCGATTCGGAATTATTCGACGAACTCGAGTACAAATCTGTCGGCATCTTTCAGGAAATCATCTCCGATGCGAGAAACGAAGCCGATGATATCGGCGATCAGATTGCTGTCATTGGTGGCTCGCTCCGGGCAGGGGTCGCAGAGCCCAACCAACAGGTGACGTTCAAAGACAGCGTCGACGCGCGGTTGGTCGATGTACTCAGTCAGGAACTCGAACTACTCGTGCGTCGCAAGCGACTCCTAGAGCAAAAGACCGCCATCGATACGAGCCGAATTCAGCGGACAGTGGAGTATCTCCTCGGAACAGAGGATGTCGGCACGAGTGCTGGCGGTATCATTCAGCGACTGCAGTCCCAACTCGACGATTCAGTCGAGAAACTGGAGCGCTTAGAAGATGATCTCGCCGAGACCGAAGCTGAACTGGAGCAAGTTCGGGAAGATCAAGAGGAGGAGATCAAGGCTAGCATCTCAACGTGGGAACGCACGGTCGAAGAAAGCTTGGAACAATTACAGACCCTTGAGGTGGAAGCGGTCGAAAACGATCTTGAGACGTTATACTCGGCACTCGCGAGCTATATGAGCGAGATTGTCAACGCAGAGACTGCAGACGAAGTTGACAACGTGGATCGCAGTGAGGTAAACCAGACGTTCAGCCAGCTCGAAGGAACGCTCCAGCCGATGGGTGTCTCCGTCGACTCTGATAAGCGAGCGATCAACCAGTCACTCACCGAACTCCGTGACGCAAAGAAGGCACATCTCACGATGCAACAGGAGGAGAGCACGTTCGAATCACTCACTCCTTGGGAGTCCTCGACTGCCGAGGAGAAACAGGACGCTCAGAAGACGTTCCGTATGGCTTCGAATCGTCTTGACGATGCTGGCGTGTTCTCACTCGGGCCGCCTGACGAGTTCCGTGTCGACATCAAGTACGACGCCGATGCTGTTGTCCGAAAAGTCAAACAGCGTGCCGATGATCTCCGCACTGCTATCGTTCGGGCACTGCGTGAGGCCCTCAACGAGGAACCAAACGAGGGTGATATCGCCGACCTAGAGTCCGAACTCGATACGACACCGGTCGACCGCGGGGCGTGCCGGGAGATCGTCCGCCGAGCGTTCGAACGCGAACTCGTCGAGACGGATGACTTAGCGGCCAGACGGGAGAATTTGCAGACGCGGATCCACGAACTGACCGACGAAATCGAACTGTACGAGGAGACGATAGACCTCTTCGAGGCGGTCAATGCACACCGGCGCACGTTCGAGCAGCACAGTACCGAATTCCGCGAGTCGCTTGCCACGTTCGACGACGATGCTGGCGGCTCTGTCGCCGTCGAGTCGGAGGATTACGTCTTCATCAAGAACATTCAGCCAGAGGACGTACTCCAAGCAACTGGCAACGAGACGCTGGCCGAGACCGATCTCTTCGCAGATCCGCACGAGCGCAATCGGCTGCGCGAAAGCCTCGAAGAACTCGCAAAGAACACACTCGACCGGAAGTACACTGGGCTTCAGCGCCGAAAGCTAAACCACCGCGGCCGGCGATACAGCGACCTTCGGGTTCGAGTCGCACTCATGAGTCCGGCCGTCGACAATATCGATGGCGAGACGATCGACCTGAAGTCGACGTATCGGGAAGCATTCGACTTAGAGGGTAACCCGACAAAGCAGCGGTATAGTGCGTGGAGCCCTCCCATCGGGGGTGACTGGGACATCGGCCTCGGTGTGTTCATCGATGGCGTCTTCCTCGATAACATCCGGAAAGTGATCCAAGCTGACGGCTACGCCAGTGGCTATGACAACTGGGCTAGCAATCCCGACGTGGACATTCGCATTCACCACAGCCTCGGACTTGACGACGGATACTACGTTCGCCGGACCGACACGCTCAACGTCGAATCGACCGACGATATCGAGTTCCTGCTTCAAGACGAGGACGCCGTCGTCCAAGGGCTCCTCGACCAGTACAGCGAGCAAGTCTGGTACGGAGCCGACGAAGACGACACCGAGGAGTCGACGCGGAGTGTGGGCGACTCAGAGCGCTCAAACAATCACGACAGCGGCCAGAATTCGGCCTTGGAGGATGGGTCGATAGAAGAGTCATCCCACCGCGACGCCAGTGAGATGATTGACCAGTCGGGGCGCAATCCGTCGGATCCTGAATAATACATGGCAGGATTCACCGAGGCGCTTCAAGAGAACCGCGAGAAGGTCCAGCTGATCGTTTATCTCGTCTTGATTATCGTCTTCGCTGCCCTGCTCTCGCCGATGCTCGGCGAAGCGTGGCAACGAGCCGGCGTCCCACGGCGACTGTTTTACGCGCTTAACACCGTTGGCATGCGGACGGAAGCCGTGGCCACGTTCATTATTGGACTCTTTTTTGGGTCTCTTCTCCTGATGGTCTACGATACAAAAAAGCGTCTTCAGGGAGTACTCTTGTTCGGTGGGAGCGTCATCGGGATGCTGCTGCTGTCCTCACAGGGGCTCCTCCTTCCGAACATCGATTTCGGCGATACACTCCTCTGGTTAGTGTTCGGCCTCATAGGTGGCATCACCACGGGCGGTGGACGAGAGTTAGTGGCCGCTCGCGGTGCTCAAAGTCTGGAGCTGCGCCGTGCGTCGAAGCTCGTCTTTTACATCCTGACGGTCATGATCTGTATCGGGTTCGTTGAATACCATCTGGTCTACCCGGTCCCGTTTGACTTCACGGCACAGGGGCAGTTCAGAATCATCGAGCCCACGCGCTCGCTCGGCATTCACGGCAGTGCACAACAGATTGTCTTCAATACCGTTCTGGTGTCCGGCTTCGTCGTGGTCACCAAGCGATTCGTCCAATACGACGCAAAGAAAGACTTTCTCGTCCTTGGCCCGAAGGCGTCCGGCAAGAGTCTCATGCTGGTCGGCGCCTATCTTGAGGCGCTCGAGCGGTACAGTGGCGACGAGGACGCGTCGACGCCGTTAAACCCAAGTCAGGACCTGATGAATCTGGTCGGGGAACTCGACCGCCAACAGGAAGGCTGGTTTATCAGCGCAACACGCACACAGGAACTTGAGGCGCTCAATTTCCAGTACGTCTACGGCTCGGTTTTCCCGATGAACATTCAGTTGTCGGGACTGGACTATGCCGGTGAGTGGCTGGAAGAGATTCCTGATGTCATGCTCGGTACGATGGATCGGTCGGAGACTCCGGCGACGCTCTCTCGGGTTCACGAGGCGGTTGAACAGGCCGACACACTGATCCTCTTGATCGACTGTGAGCGCTACGTCAACGACGAACCGCTCGATATTGAGCCATACTTCGAGATCCTCCAAGCTGCGGACAACAAGGACATAATCTTGGTCGCGAGCAAGGCCGATGTTCTAGCCGAACGCTTCCGTGAGGAAAAGGGACTGAACGCCGAGCAGTATTATGAAGACTTCAAACAGTTCACCAACGACCGACTCAACGCGAACCAGACCATCCATTCCCTCGTTGCTCAGTCGGCAGGCACAGATATCCATCCGATATTCTATCAGACGCGCGTCAACGACGAGGGGGATCGGGTGCCGATGCGAAACAGTGGCTCCGTCGCAACGGTCGGCTTCGACAGACTGCTCGAACGACTGGGTGAACACGGATGAGTGGGGTCACACTGTACGACTCTCGTGGCTACCCACTGGACGATCCGGATGGCGAGCGAAACGAGAAGATTCGAAATATGAGCCGGTACGGCGTCGTGTTCATCATCTCGGATGCACAGCCATTCGAGCTGACGACGTATTTCCGGGCATATGAGAGTGCCAGCGGCCGGATGGAACAGTACTACGCGACGTACACGACAGCCAGCGATCACGCGCTTCTGCGTGAGTTTCGAGAGGCGGTTATCGACGTAGCCGAGACTGAGCACGGCCTGAAGATCGAGCGCTCCGAATCCGGCGAAAACATTCTGAGTAATCTCGATGCGACCGATCCGGGGCAAGTTGGGACGGATCGACAGCGCAGCCGGGCGCGCGAACTCCTGTCCAGCGGTGAGCGTCTCCGCTTCGGGGTCGGATCCTACGAGAAGGCGTTTAAGTTGGTCGGCGAGCTTGGGAGCGCTCGACCGGGCATGGAAATAGCGATCACCGAAGGCGAGAGTACGCATGCGGGCCCCATGAGCACTTACGACCTTATTATCGAGAAAGGGTCGTACATGGGACTGGAACCGCTCGGACAAACCGAGGCGCTGATGAATCCGGATCCTGATTTATCAGACGAAGATCACGATGACTCTGTGATTGCGGAGGTTGCAATCGATATCGGGTACGCCGTGGCCGCAGCCGCGTTACTCGTTCTGGTATGGGTCGTCGTTGCGGGACTCCTATTCAATCCAGTCGGTCTCGATCCACTTTTCGGGGCGAACGAGTTTTACTGGGCTCACGATGTCGATGTTAATGCGACCGGTGCTAACCAGATCGTTGTGACCGGGGAAACCCCCGCTGATTCGCTGATCGTAGTGTACGTCAACGAGACAAGAGGAATTAACGATAAGAAGCAAGTTCCGGTCGAGGAACACCGGAATTTCACATTTAAACGATCGATCCCACCAGACACGGACCTCGTCCGGATTCGATCTCTGGGTATCGTAAAGTGGTCGATTGCGTCCACGTCCGTAGAAAGGGGTGGACACGATTCATCGACTCCAGACCCATCGTCGACACCATCGAAGAATAGCCCCTCCACAAACCAGTCATCACCTACGTCTCCGGCAAACGAATCGACAGAGAACGGCACCAACACGGAGACATCAACATCGACACCAACGCCGACACCGTCGGAGAATAGCACCTCCACAAACCAGTCATCAATGATGACACGTAGGGTAGGTAGAACCGACCGGCATACGAATCGCAGCTAAAACAGTCGTACCACGTTCTCCGTCAACAGAACCGACAACTGATCACCGATCACGGGTGACCACCTCACCTGGTGACGTGGTCGTCCCTTCCGAGAGCGTCACACCCGCGTTGAGCGACGTATTGATCCCAGTCTTCGTTGCCGGCCCGCAAACCACTCCGAACTTGCGACGACCCGTGTCGAGTCGCTCCCCTTTGACTGTCGCTTGAACCGTGTTCTCGTCGTGGCGAAGATTAGCGACGACTGTCCCCGCACCGAATTTTACCTCCTCGCCAAGGACGCTGTCACCGACGTATGAGAGGTGATCGATGGATGTGTCTCGCATGACAACACTGTTTTTTATCTCGACGCTGTGGCCGACTTTGGCGTCCGGACCAAGCATCGTCGCCCCCCGAAGGTACGCGTTCGGCCCTACGCTGGCGCTCTCACCAATGTACACCGGACCTTCGATCACGGCTCCTGGACGAACCGTCGCTCCTGACTCGACGACGACCGTCCCAGTAAGCTGTGCGTCATCGCTCACTTCGCCACGAATCTCCCCATCAAGGTCGGACAGTTTCCACTCGTTGGCCGCGAGCAGCTCCCACGGTCGTCCAACGTCCAACCACCGCTGGAACGGCACCGGTATCACGTCGGCGTGTTCGCAGACGCGCTGTAACGCGTCGGTCAGTTCGATCTCTCCACGTTCGCTTTCACCTAGGTCGAACCACTCCCGAGCAGCTGCTGGGAACACGTACGCACCGGTATTGATCAAATCTGACGTCGGGTTATCAGGTTTCTCGGCGACACCAATCACTTTGTCACCGTGCGTTTGGACCACGCCGTACGCTTCCGGGTTCGAGATCCGATAGGAACCCACCGCCGGGCCGGTTTCGTAGAGCTGGCTGAGCGACTCGTGGTCGTAGAGAGCGTCCCCATTTAGTACGACAAACGGTCCCGATTCGAGATGCGATACAGCACTACGGACAGCATCTCCGGTGCCACGTTGTTCGGCTTGCTGGACGAACGATACTGGCACCTCGAACGTTTCACTCTGGAAATAATCTTTGACAATCGCTGATTCATACCCAACGACGAGCACGACCTGCGTCGCTCCTGCATCGATTGCAGCAGCAACCGTATATTCAACAAGCGGACGGCCTGCCACGGGAAGCATCGGCTTCGGTACCGTGTTGGTGAGTGGCCCCATCCGCGTCCCCCGCCCGGCAGCGAGAATAACCGTCTGCATAGCTCAATCTTTTGAGGAAGGCTAAAATGAATTGCTACCGCCGTCTCCTCGTCGCAGTTGAACGTATCAACGGGCGCGATAATCCGTTTACCGTCTGCTGCACTCTCACGAGCCAACATTGCAAGCAACAGACTTCCCAACACGAACGTTCCAATATCCTCAACAGCCATCATCCGATCGGCATCTCCGTCGTGTACAATCCCGGAATCGGCATCTAGCGCCGATACATAGCGGTAGAGTGATACACAGGTTTCAGCGGCCGATTCACTCGGGCGTGTCGGAAATCGGCCGTCTGTTCGTGCGTTTAAGATTTCAACCGACGCGCCAAGTTCGTCGAGTGCGTGCCAGCACTCCCCCAGCGTCGTTCTAGGCATCAACGACGACTGAAAACTCGTCCGCCGTTGCGGTCGTCAGCCCGAACCACTCGATGCCAGCGGCGACACGTGCGTCTCGATGCGATGCCGCAGCATCTGACCGCTGGAGACGGGTTCCGTATTCGTCCTACGCGGCCAACTCAACGTTTTCTGTCTCGATCCTTGTGGCGATCATTTCTTGCTGTACTGTATCGAACGCTTGCTCGGATTCCGACTGGACGGTCGCTACACGTCCGGACTCGCTTGCAGCCCGGCCAACCCCACCACCTCGGCGTCGACACCGAGTGACAACCCGTTCCTCACGACGACTGGTGCAGTCGAGGGCTCACTCGACAGTCACACTCTTTGCCAGATGACGTGGTCGGTCAATCGAACGCCCTTTGCTGTTTGCAACGTGGTACGCAAACAACTGCCAGTAGACGTTCGCTACGAGGGGTTCTAATGCTCCGATATCTGGGACCGGAAGCTCCGTGTGAAGATTCAGCGACGCAGTGGTCTCGCTCAGCTGTGCTGATGTTGCCCCGACGACAGAAGCACCTCTCGCTTGTACCTCTTTGATGGTGTTTGCGGTTTCGGCCGTCCGAGCACCATCAGTCAGCACCGCAAGCACCAGCGTATCTCCGGTAACGAGGGCGAGTGGACCGTGTTTTAATTCACCAGCAGCAAACCCTTCGGCGTGGGTATAGGAAATTTCCTTCAGTTTCAGTGCGCCTTCCAGCGCGATAGGACGGGCGAGGTGCCGACCGACAAAAAAGAAGGCACCTTTGTCCGCAAACTCGGCTGCAACCGACTGGACCCGGTCTTCGTGGTCCAATACGGTTTCGACAGCGTTCGGAAGCTGCTGTAGTGACGTGGTCAACTCAACCGCCTTGTCGTACGGAAGTGTTCCACGCCCCCGCCCGATGTACACTGATAGGATGGTCAGTGTGGCAACCTGTGCGGCGAACGTCTTCGTCGCTGCGACGCCAATCTCCGGACCGGCGCGGATGAATACACTCTCGTCGGTTTCACGAACGATTGTGCTGCCCAGCGTATTCGTCACTGCGAGTGTCTTCGCACCCGCCCGGTTTGCTTTCCGGACTGCCGACAGCGTGTCGGCGGTTTCGCCGCTCTGTGCGACAGCCACGACGAGAGTTCGCCCCGGGTCACGACCTCCCACAAACTCGTATTCGCTTGCCACCGTCACCGTCGTCCGAACGTCAGCAACCGATTCAAGCAGTGCTGCGGCATACCGGCCTGCGTAGTTTGACGTACCGCAGGCGACGATCTGAATCTCCGTGATAGAACGGAGATACTCCTCTGAGAGGTCGATGTCGAGATCCACCCAACTGGTGTCTGGTTCCAGCCGACCGGAGATCGCCTGCCTGAGCGCCCGCGGCTGCTCGCGAATCTCTTTGAGCATATAATGCTTGCATCCACCTTTGTCCGCTGCGTCAGCCTCGTATCTAAGTCGTTCAATAGACGGCTCGATCACCGTACCATCTCGGTGGATCTCGACGCCCGCGTCGTCGATCACGGCAAAATCCCCGTCTTCGAGATACGTCACGTTGCGAGTATGCTTGAGAAACGCCGTGACATCGCTCCCGATAAACGTCCCACTCTCCCCGTGGCCGATCACCAGTGGACTGTCCTGCCGGGTGGCGTACAACTCATCAACACCGGCAATAGTCACGATCAGTCCGTACGCCCCTTCAAGCCGTTCGAGCGCTGTTTCGACAGCGACTCTCGGCTCAGCCCCCGCATCGAGTTCTACCTCAATGAGGTGGGGGATCAGTTCCGTATCGGTATCGCTAACGAACGTGTGCTCTGAGAGTTCCTCACGCAACGCCTCGTGATTTTCGATGATTCCGTTGTGCACAACCGCAACGCGACCGCCACAGTCAGTGTGCGGGTGTGCGTTTTCGTCTGTCGGTGGGCCGTGTGTCGGCCACCGTGTGTGTCCGATGCCTCGCCGAATATTGCTATCGTTCGGCAGGACGCTCTCGAGGGCACTCACTCCTCCCGATTTTTTGAATACCGAGAGGCTGTCACCGGAGAGTCCGATTCCCGACGAGTCGTACCCACGGTGCTCTAAGTTGGCAAGCCCCGTCAAGAGGATCGGTAGCGCGGGGCGACCGCCACTATATCCGATGATTCCACACATACTACTCTCTCCACACCATCTGGTCGCCAATCCGACCGGAAGCGGTACGGCCTCGCCCAACTGTCGGCGTCTTGCCGATGGTTGTTCCAGTCGAGAGTACTACCTCCCTGCCGAGTTCGGTATTGTCACCGACAACGGCTTCCAGTCGCACGTCGTCGTGGATCGTTCCACGGATCGTACGCGTCGAACCACCACCGCGAATCGTGGTGTTTGCTCCCGTCGTCATTCCGGCCTCGATGGTCGAATCCTCGATTACGGCACCAGATTCGATCGAGACGTCCGGGAACTCGACCGGGTTTTTGATCGTCGCGTTCGGCCTGACGTGTGCACTCTCACCGGTCGTCAACTTGGCTCCGATGGCTGCTCCCTGTCCGACAGACGCCGCCGACCCGAGTACGCTCCGAGCGTCCACGTAAGCGCCGTCATCGGTCGCTTCACTCACCGAGTCGTCGATACGGTTGAGCATAACGTTCGTGATCGGAAGTAGGTCCCGGAGACTGGTGACATCGTGCCACGGCTCATAGTGTGGAACTGCCCGGACGCTGTCCGTAGTGATGTGTCGGGTTATCGTGCTGGACCGTTCGTACTCTGCGTTGCTGGATAGGTCGGTTTCTCGAATCGTGTCAAACATACCCGGTGAAAACTGCTTTCGTCACGTTAATTCGACATTCATTTGTATTTTTACGTATACGAACGTCTGACACCTAAACGGAACCTCCCGGAGTTGTTTACTCTTTCGTCCAGTTCTACTCATAAGAAAACCAGCCAACGGCGGGCCGTCTGCTCCCTCCCACCACAGTTGGTGGCGGTCGGAATCCCATCTGCGGGGCCGTTGCGGGCTGGCTGGAGTTGTCGCTCTTGGTCCACCAACTGCCTCTTGAGCGCCGTGAGCGGCGCTCAGATCGCGCATTCATACTTAGAATTCAGACGGTTTGCAGAATTCAACGGCGCACAGGCATTCGCTAAACTCACACAGACGAAAATCCGCTCGCTCCCGATACCAGTTGGTGACCACTGGAGGCGTAGAAGCAATTAATCGAGCCCCAACGGTTATGAAGGCGATCTTGGATAGTGATGCGGCATACGGCGGTGAAACGGATTGGGCAATTGAGCAGGATTTACGACACTTGTACGGGTTCGAGCGGAGCAACAGACGACACATGTTGAATCGGTGGGTCTTGTCGCTTACCACGAGACAATGCAGGAACCCTCTGCGGGTGGGAACCCGCCTGCGTCGGAGCGGAAGAGCAATGTTACGCTGGATGTTGAGACGGTTGAAGCCGCTGAAGCTGACGATCGATGTTACCCAACTAGGATAGATAACTGTCCGAAAATTCGCAGTTTGTAGTTGGAGATGCGCGTCGAATCTTCGACAGCCGTTTTACAGAAACGGTTACTGGAAGTATGGTGGACCGCACTGCTGAAATTCATTGCGTAGGAGCGTGATGAGACATTCGACACCTCTGCACTGATCTGAATGGCTATCCCAGTGGGGTAGCCGTTCTTCTAATGTCTCGCCAGATGGTCGGCTCGGAGTAGCGAGCGTCGCCACTCTCTCGTGCGTGCCACCCGAGTGAGCAACCGCACCGTCGTCTGCTGGGAAGACGGACACGATCGATACATCGGGACGATCCATCACCTTCCCGATAGGATTTTTACCCCGTTCGTCGTAGAACGACGACATGCTGCCCGGTGACTGTTCCGAAGGGCGTCCTCGGCATCTCGCCGTCGACGCCGGTCGTGCTCCCGTGACGACTCTCGATGCGGCTGCTGTGTTGTTCCGTCTGTGCGATACCCGACTCACGCACCGCCGTGAACGGTTCCGACGCGCGCCGGCCCCGTGACCATGGTCGGAGAACGTCCTCGGGACGGCCGGCCGACGGGCGACGCCGCCACGCTCACGTACAGCATCGACGAGGCCGAACGCCCCGGGAACGCGGCCGTTCGGGCCGTCGCGGCGTTCACCGACACCTCGCCGCTCGACCTCGATCCGCTGGGAAGGGTGATCGACTGCCGGTCGCTCGACGGGTTGCTGGACGGATCGACGGCGGCCCCGTCGGTCTCGTTTCGATACGGCGGCTGTCACGTGACGGTCACCCCCGACAGCGTTCGTGTCCGGAGGCCAGCGGACGGCGACGGATGAGTGAGGCAGATCCGTGGACCCGGGTTTATTCCGTCGGCGTGCAAGGGAGGAGCCATGACGCCCACGGTCACGCCTTGCTGTGCCGGGTCGCTCACGATGGACGCGAGCGTCCTCGTCGAGGGACGGACAGGGACCATCGAAGCACCGTCGATCGTCTATCTGATCGACGCCGAGGAGACGCTTCTCGTTGACACGAGTTTCGGCGACCCCGGGCTGATGGGTGACCGGCATCCGGGCTACGAGTGTCACCGGACGGCAGATCAAGAACTCGACACACTCCTCGCCAACGCGGGGTACGGCCCCGCGGACATCGATGGCGTCGTCCTCAGCCACCTCGACTGGGATCACTGTTACAACCTCGATCTCTTCGACGCCGACACGGACGTCTACGTTCAGCGTCGAGAACTGGAGTACGCTATCGCACCGTACCCGATGCACGCCGAGCGCTACGAGGCGAAGGCGTTGGGGCGGGAGCCGCCGTGGCTGACGGTCGATCTGACGCCAATCGAGGGCGAGACGGAACTCTGTGCGGGCGTCACCGCCGTCCCGACGCCGGGCCACACGGTGGGCCACCAGTCGGTCGTCGTCGAGGAGGGAGACGAGACGACCGTCGTCGCCGTCGACGCGGTCCCGACGTTCGACAACGTCACCGATGACCCGTCGGCGCCGCTCCGCCGGGGGCTGGCGATGAACGAGTTCGAGTGGCGCGAGAGCGCACTCGACGTACTCGACCGGGCGGACCGACTGCTTCCGGGCCACGAGTGGGGGATTTTAGACGCCGAGCCGGCCGGGCTGTAAGGTCCTCAGGGGTCGTTGAACGCGGACGGCGCGTCTCGGGGGTGAGACGCCGCTCCACGGGGGGTTTACCTGTTCGCTGTCTGTATGTGGCCGCATGCCTGACGGTTCACGGGAGTTCGATCCGGAATCCCCCGACGAACGCGAAATCGCCGGCGAAGCGGCCCGTGATCGGGACGAATTTCTCTCACTCATGGGCCACTCCTACCGTGGCGAGCTAGGTCGCACAACCTCGTGGCGCACGCGAATCGACAGAACGACCAACTGGGCCGTCGTGCTGACGGCGACGTTACTCACGTGGGCCTTCTCGGGGAGCGAACGCCCACATTACATCCTCCTTCTCGGGGTCGTGATGATGACCGTGTTCTTGGGAATCGAGGTTCGTCGCTATCGGGTGTACGACATCTGGCGGTCTCGGGTGCGGATCCTCGAAGAGAACGTGTTCGCGAACGCCCTCGATCCGGAGGGCGTCGAGCAGTCCAACTGGCGTGAACTCCTCAGTCACGACCTCCGTAATCCGACAATAAAAGTCTCCATCGTCGAAGCGACGTCTCGCCGACTCCGGCGGGTCTACTTCGCCCTAATTTCGGTCTTGATCGGCTCGTGGCTCGTCCGGTTGACCGTGTTTGCGACGACACCGACGGGACTCGTCGGAACCGCTACCGTCGGCGAGGTCCCGGGGGTCGTGCTCATCGCGGGCGCCGGGGTATACTACGCCGCCGTGGTCGTGCTCACGCTCTGGCCGAACCGACGACAGGCAAAGGGTGAGTTACAGACACGGACCGACTCCGAAGAGTGGAAGTGACGATCCGAGGGCTCCGCCCGGCGAATACACGCCCGAGCCGGCGACACCTAGGCGGGTCGACGGATGCTAGGGGCCACGACCCGAGGCGGGTGCGTCCGGGGGGTAGCGGATGCGCGTCGCCGTTCCGAGGCGAGCGACCCACCATCTTATGCCTATCCTGAGCGTAGTCGGTGCATGAGTTCTCGGATCCTCGTCCCAATGGACGACTCGGAAATGGCCCGGCAGGCACTGGAGTACGCGCTCGAGAACCATCCCGACGCGGAACTCACCGTCCTGCACGTCGTTGGCGAGCCGTCTCCGTGGGGTGGCGCGGCCACGTCACTCGCCCTCGAAGATGATCTCGAAGGGGCCGTCGCGGAGCACGCAGAGTCGGTCTTCGACGATGCCCGAGCGCTCGCCGCCGAGTACGACGCCGACCTCACCACGGAAACGCAGTTAGGACATCCGGCCCGGGCGATTCTGAACCGGGCCGACGACTTCGACGTGATCGTTCTCGGGAGCCACGGCGGCTCGTTGGTGGATCGGCTGGTCGTCGGCAACGTGGCTCAGACGGTGTTCCGTCAGTCGCCGATCCCCGTCGTCGTCGTTCGCTAAGCGGTGCTCACTCCGAAATCGGGCGTTCGCGTGTCGGGGTGTGGATCGAGACGATCCGAGTGTTGGGATCTTGAGTCGGCATTTATGTTGCGGGCGGCGCACGGGACGGTATGGGCGGTTCATCGCTTGGCAACCAGCACAACTTTCGAACCTTGTTCGACCAGTTGGACGGTGTGGTCCTGTGGACGGCCACGGAACCGGGCACGTTCGAGTACGTCAGCGACGGGTTCGAAGACATATGGGAACTCCCGCCCGACGCGGTCCGCGACGACGTCAGCAGACTCCTCGAAGCGGTCCACCCGGACGACCGTGAGCAGGTGCGTGCCAACATCGAAGGCTCGGAGCACGGCCAAGGCCTCCAAGACCGCTCGTACGAGGGGCGGATCGTTCGCCCCGACGGCTCGATCCGGTGGGTGTTGACACAACAGGAGATTCTCCGCGATAGTGAGGGCGAGGTGAGCGAGGTGGTCGGTGTCTGTACGGATATCACGGAGCAAAAACGCCGGGAGGAGGAGTTAGAAATGCTGAATCGGATCGTCCGCCACGACATACGGAACGATCTGTCGGTGATGGTCGGCTGGGCGGAAGCACTCGAGGACCACGTCGACGACGAGGCACAGGAACACCTCGAAAAGATCCTCGACAGCGGGCGCCACGTTATCGAACTAACCAAAATCGCCCGCGACTACGCCGAGACCGTCGTTTCGGAGGAAGTCGCCACCACAGAGCCCACGCCGATCCGGGACGTCCTCGAAACCGAACTCTCGCTTCGACGGGAGTCGTTCCCGGAGGCGGAGTTCGTGGTTCACGGGTCACTCCCCGACGCCGAGGTGGCTGCCAACGGCATGCTCGGCTCGGTGTTCCGAAACCTGCTGAACAACGCCGTCCAACACAACGACACGGACGTCCCAGTCGTCGACGTGTCGTGTGAGTCGGGCGACGACACCGTCACGGTTCGGATCGCCGACAACGGTCCCGGGATTCCCGACGAGCACAAGGATGTGGTCTTCGGGAAAGGCGAGAAGGGTCTCGGCAGTCCCGGGACCGGGATCGGCCTCTATCTCGTTCACACGCTAGTCGATCAGTACGGTGGCGAGGTGTGGGCCGAGGACAACGACCCGACCGGGGCCATCTTCGTCGTGGAGTTACCGAAGGTCGCCGAGTGAGGACTGCCCGGACGTCGGCGTGACGTGTCGGATCGGCCGACCGTTTAAATATCCGGTCGCCGTACAATTGGAGCATGACGACCTCCGAGAGCGGAGACCCCGGCGCCGACGACGGTGCCGAAACCGCGGAGGAGGCGGAGCGGACCTACGCGGTGGTCCTCGATTACCTGCCCCACGGACGGCCTGGTGACGACCGCCCCCAGTACAAGAAATCGCCGCTAGCCTACGCGCTCGAGGAATCCTCTTTCAGGCTGCTCGAGCTCACGCTCGACGACGATACGGACGTTGGCATCGGCGACCGGATCGTGATCGACCCTGCCGAGGAGCGGACGGCGGTCCAGCGCATGCGCGACGTCGACTACGACGACCTGTCGAACGCGGCCCACTCGGAACTAGACTACGTCGTCGAGGAGGTGGTCGAACGCCACGAGCGGCGGTTCGTCGACTTCTACAACGACGCCCAGCCAATCACGCTCCGACTGCACCAGCTCAACCTCCTGCCGGGCATCGGGAAGAAACTCCGCAACGACGTGCTCGACGAGCGCAAGCGCGCGCCCTTCGAGAGTTTCGCCGACTTGGAAGAGCGGATCGCCGGCCTCCACGACCCGAAGGGCGTCCTCGTCGACCGCATCCTAGAGGAACTCCGCGACGAGGACCTCAAGTACCGGACGTTCGTGGGCGATACGGCGGAGTGAGCGGCAGCCGGCCGTCGGAAACGGGGAATTTACCAGGGTTGGTGCGTTATCGGTGACGATGACAGCGTCGCGCGATCCGGACCGACTGCTCGAACGGGCCGGGGTAACCGGCAACCCCGACCGTGATCAGCACTTCCTCGTCGACGAGCGCGTGCTGGATCGACTGCCGACGCACCTCTTGGACGACACAGACCGGAGTCACGTCCTCGAAATAGGCGGCGGAACGGGAGCGCTCACCGACCGCCTGCTGTCGACCTGTGATCGCGTGACGACGGTCGAGCGGGACCCAAACCTCGCCGAGTTCTTACGCCGGGAGTTCGCCGCGGAGATCGACGCGGGGCGGTTGACGGTCGTCCAAGGCGATGCCCTCGAGGTGGATCTTCCGGACGCCACCGCGAGCGTCTCGAACCTGCCGTACGGTGTCTCCAGCGAGATCACCTTTCGGCTCCTGCCGCTCGGCATTCCGACGGTGCTTATGTTCCAGCGGGAGTTCGCCGAGCGGATGGCCGCCGACCCCGGAACCGACGACTACGGACGCCTGTCGGTGAGTGCGGGTCACTACGCCGACGTGTCGGTTGTCGAGCCGGTGCCGCCGACGGCGTTTTCGCCCCCGCCGGCGGTCGAGAGTGCGATCGTGCGGACGACACCGCGAGCGCCCGCGTACGCGGTCGACGACGAGGACTTCTTCCTCCGGTTCGTGAAGGCACTCTTCACTCAGCGCCGGAAGACGCTCCGCAACGCCGTCCGCAACACCGCCCACATCTCGGGGCTCGCGGACCCGGACGCGGTCGTCGCGGCCGCAGACGAGTCGCTCATGTCACGCCGGGCGGGGGACGTGGCACCCGACGAGTTCGCGGCGCTCGCGACACTCGCCGCCGAGGTCGGGCAGGGTGACGGCGATGGCTGACCCGCTGGCGGCCGTCGAGTCGGTGCTCGGCTCCCGCCTGCCCGCGACGGCGCTGGTGATCGCCGTCGTCCTCGGCGTGCGCTACGGGATCAACCGCCTCCGACGCCGCGATGGTTGGAGCTCCGGACGACGCACCGAACTCCTGTTGTCGGTGTTGCTGACGGCGGTGACGGGGAGTGGCATCGTGATCTTGGTGGACCTGTGGGAGCTCATCGGCCCGCTGGCGCGGTCTTACCGGAACTTGGGTCTGCAGGACATCGCCGGCCGGATGTTGCTCGCGGTGGTGATCCTAGCGACGACCTACGCGCTGACCGATCTCGTCGGGCGAATCATCGGCGAGTTCACCGGCACGCGGTCGAGCATCAGCGAACATCAGCGCGAGATCATCTACCGACTGACGCAGGTCACGCTCTACACGCTGGCGATCCTCGTCGTCGTGGGATTGTTCACTCGGGATCTCGGGAGTCTGCTGGTCGGGGCCGGCTTCCTCGGCATCGTCGTCGGGATGGCCGCTCGCCAGACCCTCGGGGCGATGCTCGCTGGGTTCGTCCTCATGTTCTCGCGACCGTTCGAGATCGGTGACTGGGTACAGATCGGCGACCGCGAGGGGATCGTCACCGAGATCACTATCGTCACGACGCGCATCCAGACCTTCGACGGCGAGTACGTGATGCTCCCGAACGACGAGGTGAGTGGGCAGCCGATCACCAATCGAACGCGCAAGGGACGGCTCCGCATCGAGGTGGAGGTCGGCGTCGACTACGACGCCGATCCGAGCCACGCCGCCGAGATTGCCATCGAGGCGGTCAAGGGGTTGGATCAGATTCTCAACGTGCCGACGCCGCAAGTGGTCGGCAAGCGCTTTGGCGACTCCGCCATCGTCCTCGGGGTCCGGGTGTGGATCGACAACCCCAGCGCCCGGCGGATGTGGCGCGCACGGACGGCCGTCATCGAGGCCGTGACCGACGCCTACGCGGCCGAGGGGATCAAGATCCCGTTCCCACAGCGGGAACTCATGGGCCGCACCGAAGAGGGCGGGTTTGCCCTCGGGGAGAGCCGAGAGGCGGCCCCACCGGCCCCCGACGGCGGTTCGGGAGACGGGGAGACGGAATGACCGACGACGACCCGGACACCCTCGCGGCCCTCGCGGATCGGCGCGGGGCGGAGCGAGCGGTGTATCAGCCGGCGGAGGACTCCCGACTCCTCGCCGAGGCGGCCGTCGACCACGCCCGCGGTCGGACCTTGGAGGTAGGGACGGGGTCGGGGTGGGTCGCCGAACGGATCGCGACCGAGACGACGGCGACGGTGGTCGCCAGCGATCCCAACCCCGCCGCCTGCTTGGAGGCCCGGGACCGAGGGGTTCCGGCCGTCCGCGCCGACCTCGTCGCGCCGTTCCGAGCCGATAGCCTCGACACCGTCGCCTTCAATCCGCCGTACCTGCCGACCGACCCCGACAACGAGTGGGACGACTGGATGGAGCGGGCGCTCTCCGGCGGCGAATCGGGGCGCGCCGTCATCGACCCCTTCGTCGACACCGTCGGTCGTGTCCTCCGACCCGACGGGATCGTCCTCCTCCTCGTCAGTAGCCTCACGGGGTTCGAGTCGGTCGTCGACCACGCGGAGCGAAGTGGGTTCGACGCGACGACGGTTCGGCAGGAGTCGTACCCCTTCGAGACGCTGTCGGTCCTCCGCCTCACGCTAGATAACTGAGGAACATATTTTGGTTTAGCAAATATTAAGCGACGGCATTACGTAGCCGACAGTGATGACCGAACTGGTCGCCACCACACCCGGACTGTATCCGTTGCCCGATTGGGCGAAAGACGAGCTTGCCGAGCTAAAGGGTCACCAGAAAGGCGACCTCATCGGCGGCGACGAGGGACCGGAGATCACCGACGCGTACGGCCGTGCGCGGACGGAAGTCGCCGACGCACAGGTCGACGCGGGTCTCGACCGCGTCGTCGAGGGACAGCCTCGCTGGGACGACATGCTCGCCCACCCGCTGACGATCAACGACGCCGTCGAGACCGGTGGGATCGTTCGCTACTACGACAACAACAACTTCTATCGCGACCCGCAGGTGCAGGGTGCTCTCACCCCCTCGGGTGACGTCGGAGCCGAACTCGACGCGGTCGGGGCGGACGGCGACCTGCAGGCGGTTCTTCCCGGGCCGTACTCGCTTGCCGACCTCGCGACGGACGAACACTACGGTGACGACGCCGACTTCCTCGATGCCGTCGCCGACCTCCTCGCGGGTGAAATCGACGCCTTCCCCGCCCACGAGACGCTGTTCCTGCTGGAGCCGTCGCTGGTCGAGGCGCCGCCGGACGACGACACGGCGGCTCGGGCGAGCGAGGCTATCGACCGCGTGGCCGCCGCGACGGACGCCGACGTCGTTGCTCACACCTACTGGGGCGCCGTGCCGGAGAAGCCCTACGCGCATCTCATGGACGCCGACGTGGACGCCATCGGATTCGACTTCGTCGCCGACGCCGACGCGTCGATTTACAACATCAACGAGTACGGCACGAAAGATCAGATCGCGATGGGCTTGGTCGACGGGCAGAACACGCTGGTCGAGTCGCCCGAGACTATCCGTGACCGGGTGGCGTGGGTCGACGAGCGAACCCACACCGACTTCGAGCGGGCTTACCTCACCTCGAACACCGAACTGTTCTACCTGCCGGTGAACAAGTTCGAGGCGAAACTCGAGGCGCTCGGTGACGCCGCCGCGCTCGCGGAGGTGGACGCATGAGCGAGAACAATCGCGCGCAGTTCCGCCCCGACGACCACCCCAACGACCACTTCCTGCTCACCTCCATCGTCGGCAGCTATCCCAAGCCGAAGTGGCTCAACCGCGTCTCGGACCTCGCGGACGACCCCGACTCGAAGTTCGACGAGGACCACCTCCACGAGGCCCACGACGATGCCTGTCGCGTCATCGTCGACGAACACGAACGGGCGGGGCTGGACACCGTCTCCGACGGCGAGATGCGCCGCAACGAGATGGTCGAATTCTTCGCCGACCGCATCGAGGGCTACGAGTTCAACGGTCCCGTGAAGGTGTGGGGCCACAACTACTTCGACAAGCCCTCCGTCGTCGACGACGTCGAGTACGACGAGTCGTGGCTGGTCGACGAGTTCGAGTTCACTCAGTCGGCCGCCGCCAAGCCGGTCAAGGTGCCGATCACCGGGCCGTACACGCTCGCGTCGTGGTCGTTCAACGAAGCCTACGACGACGACGCCGAACTCTCCTACGCCTTGGCAGACCTAGTCAACGAGGAGATCGAGGCGCTCGTCGAGGCGGGCGCACGCTACATCCAGATCGACGAACCCGCGCTGGCGACCACGCCGGACGATCACGCCATCGTCGGCGAGTGTCTCGAACGCATCGTCGCCGGCGTGCCCGACGAGGTGCGCATCGGCCTCCACGTCTGTTACGGTGACTACTCTCGGATCTACCCCGAACTTCTGGAGTATCCCATCGACGAGTTCGACGTGGAGCTCTGCAACGGCGACTACGAGCAGATCGAGGTGTTCACCGACCCCGAGTTCACGACCGACCTCGCGCTCGGCGTCGTCGACGTCCACACCACGGAGGTCGAGACCGTCGAGGAGATCAAGGAGAACATCCGGGAGGGGTTCAAGGTCGTCCCGCCGGAGAATCTGACGGTCAGCCCCGACTGTGGCGTGAAGCTCCTGCCCCGCGAAGTCGCGTATCAAAAGATCGAGAACATGGTCACGGCGACCCGTGAGATCGAGGCCGAACTCGACGCCGGCGAGATCGACCTCGGGCCGGAAGTCAGCGCGGACTAGTCGACCTCGACCATCACTTCCGTCGCCTTGATGACGGCGTCGAGTGCTTTGCCCTCCTCGACGCCGAGGCGTTCGACCGATCCGGCCGTAATGGCGGTGGTGACGACCTGCCCGCCGTCGAGTTCGATCGCCACTTCGGCCATCAGGCCATCGGTTTCGACGCGTTGAGCGATCCCGCCGAGCCGGTTCCGTGCACTGAGAGACACCGATCTAGGTAACGCCGACTGCGGAGTTAATCACACTGTGAGTGACACATTTTCGCTCGCGCTGGGGGGTCGTCACCGTGACCCGTCGTCGGCGACCAGTACAGTGGCCAGCAGTCCCCAGACGACGAACTCGACGTAAAACGACGGCGTCCCGAGATACGACAGGAAGAACGCGACCGGTGGGAGATCGACCGCGGGGACGTGTTCGACCACCGGCCACGCCAGAAAGCGGAGATCCGCCGGTCGCCCGTTGAGCAGCATGTGGGCCGCATCGAGGGTGAGGTGTGACGCCCACCCGAGCCAGAACGGCGTCCACGACCGCCGGACGAACACGACGACGAAGCCCGCGACGAGCAAGAGAAGCGAGTGGCCGGCCGTCTGGTAGAGGTCGACGAGACCGACCATCGCCGCCGGCTTGTCCACGAGGTCGGGCAGGGCCGCCCCCGCGACGACCGGTATCAGAGGGAGGTGCCAGCGCCGTCCGAGGACGTACGCCGCGGCGAGATGCGTGGGAAACAGCATCCGACGGCGTGTCGTGGGGGTGTCGAGCCTATAGCCCTGTTGCTCGACCGTCGGCCTACGCGGCGGGGATCGACTGTCGGTCTGCGTAGTGGAGATATCCCTCTAGAGCGCCGACAGCGAGGAGAACGCCGCCGACGAGGGCCAACAGCCCCGCCTCGACGACCGCAGGGACGGCGTCGACCACGCTCCATCCCGTGGCGACGCCGCCGACGAATCCGATCTGGAGGAGACAGACGGCGCCGACCGCGTGTCGACGACTGGCGGTGTACAGTGCTCCGATGGCGGCCGTCTCGGCCATGGCGTGAAGCGTGAGGATGGCGGCACCGAGGAGGCCGAGGGTCGCGTCGGCGGCGTACACCGTCGCGAGGACGGCCCCTTCGAGTCCTCGGTGGAGCGTCACGGCACCCAGCGCGGCCTCCGCACAGGCGCCACAGTCGGTGAAAGCGTGCCCGCGGGCGAGGCCGATCAACCCCACACCACCGCCGACGCCGAGTCCCGCGCCGACCGGGGTGCTATCGACCGCGAGCGCCACCGACAGACCGCCGAGCGCGAGAAACAGACACGGGACGACCCGCCGAAGCGAGGGGGTGTGACGCCCCGCGACGCCGAGAACGACACCGCCCCCGAGGAGGCTGGCACTGACCGAGGCGGCGACGACGTGTGGGAACCCCAGCCCCGCCGTCGCGGCGTCAACGCCGTGGGCGGCGGCAGCCGTCGCGAAGACGACACCCCCGACGGCGACGGCCACGATACGACGGAGGGCGCGGGTCATTTCCACGGGTTCGGGACGAGGTCGGCCTGAATCTCGGCACCGACCTCGATCCGACAGTCGGAGCGGGGTTCGGCCACACAGAGGAGGACGTAGCCGTCCCGTCGGTGGTGCGGTTTCAGCCCCCGTGGCCGCTCGATATGAACCAGATCGCCTTCTAGCAGGCGTCCGGTGCAGGTGCCACAGGCACCGTACAGACAGCCGTACGGGAGGCCGAGGGTCTCGCGCTCGCTGGCGTCGATGACGGTTTCACCCTCGGCGACCGAGAGCGCCGCTTCGCGGCCGTCGCGCCACACGAGACGGACCTCGTGGGTCGACATCTACTGCCAGACGTCGCTGGTACAGTCGCCACCGGGCCAGCGAATCTCGTGGGCGCGGGCGGGACCGCCCGGCGCATCGCCGAAGTCGACGACGAACTCCTCGTCGAGTTCCATCCGTCCCTCCGAGGGGTACACGTCGGCTTTCATCATCAGCGAGCCCTCCTCGCCGATCTCGGGGTAGAACTGGTTGTCCCACGAGGAGAACAGCGAGGTAGTCCAGTAGAGTCGCCGACCGTCACGAGAGAGTTGGAGCATCTGGGGTGCGCCGCGGACGTCGTGGCCGCCGACGGACTGGCGCTCGGCGAAGTTGCCGCCGACCCAGCACTGGTCGACCAACCGCGGGTTCCCCGTATCGCTGATGTCGTACATCCGCACGTCGCCGTGGAGCCAGTTCGAGAAGAACATATACTGATCGTCGAGCGACAGGAGGATGTCGGTCACCAGCCCCGGCACGGGCATGTCCCAGTCAGGGTGTTCGCGGTCCTCGACGTCGATGACCTTCTCCCACTCCCAGCGGCCGTCGTCCGCCTCCCAGAACCGGAGGATATTCGAGGAGAGCGCGGCACCGACGTAGCCTTCCGTCTCCTCGGGGTTGTGGGGCATCCGAATCTCCAGCGGGATCAGCCCCTCCTCGCCGAAGGTCAGCGTCTGTTGGTGCTCCTTCGTCTCCCAGTCCCAGACGTGGATGCTGTCGCCGTATTTCCCCGCCTCGACGTCGTCCAAGTCGAAGCCCGGATAGTACGTCTCCGGTGCCGCCCACTCCGTCGACAGCATCACGCCGTGTCGGGGCTGGTACCAGTAGTCGTAGTTCATCTCCATGTCCCCGCTGTCGACCTCCCAGTGGCCGTCGATGGAGAAGTCCTCTTGATCGAGTTGGAGGAAGCCACCAGGGAGTTCGCCGTCGGCGTTCCCGAGCATGCTGATGACGATCTTTCCTTCGGGTACACAGTGAACCGTGTGCGGCGCCGAGAGGTCGTGTTCGAACACCTCCTCGGGTTCGATGACCGTCTCGATTTCCGGATTCCGCGGGTCGGACGCGTCGACGATGTGGATGCGCGAGGAGCGCTGTCCGGGGACGATCAGGTGATCGCGGGTCAGCCCTTCGGCGTGACAGGAGGACGAACAGGTGTTCCAGCCGAAGTGGTGGAGTTCGTCGCCCTTGTTCGGCATCTCGACCGTGTCGACTAGGTCGCCGTAGGTCGCCGAGTCGGGGTCGACGTCGACGACGCCGACGAAGTCGGGTTCGTCGACATCCATGCCGACACGAAGCCCCATGACGAAGGCCGTCTTCTCACGCTCCGACTCGGTTCGCATCGCCGCCGGCGTCGGATAGCCGGGGCCTTCGACCTCGTGGTGTTCGTGCCCGTGCTTCTCGGTCGTGTCGCTGGGTTCGTCGGTGCTCATAACAGACAGTGTCCCTCAGGGGACGATAACAAATAATAATTGAGTTGTCGAGCGCCAACCGGCATCTCGTAGGCCGCGACACTGGGGAAGGCTTTTGCACTGGCCGGTGTACCCCGGGTGTGTCCGTGATACCCTGCAAGGATCGGGAGCGTTCGTGATGCGCGAGTTCACCTTCGACGTCGAGTACGAGGCGGGCGCGGATCCGGTGATGGACGTGTTCATCGAGTATCCGACGCTCGTCGCCGAGGCGGTACACGGCGGCGTCACCGAGGACGCATTCTGGTACGTCGAGCGGCTGATTGGCCCAACGGCGGCGCTCGATGCGGTCGAACGACTCCGCCTCGACGACACGGTCCCGACGGAGTCGGTGACCGAGACGGCCGGTTCGGCCACGCAGTATCACGACGTACTCGACCGAGCCGACAACGAACGGGTGATCTACAGCCACGTCGAGGACATCGGGGACGCCGAGTCCGTCCAGACGCTCGCGGGGCGCTATCTCCCGCGGGGATCGCTGTTCTGTACCAGCCGGCGGGAGGCACGCCACGGGTGGCGCATCTTCCTCCGGTCGGACGAAAAGGTGGGACTGTTGTACGACGCTCTGAGCGCGAATCTCCGGTCGGGCCTCTCCTTTCGTCTGGGTCGTCTCGGCGAGGCCGAGGGGTGGGGCCACGACTCGCTGGGATCGATTTCGCTCCCACCGACTCAGCGAACGGCGATGCGGGCCGCTCTCGATCACGGCTACTATCGGATGCCCCGCGAGGTGACACTCGACGACCTCGCCGCGACACTCGACGTGCCGCGGTCGACGCTCTCCTATCGTCTGCGTCGGGCCGAAGAACGACTGGTTACGGGGTATCTCGGCGAGACGGGCTAGACTACTCGTAGAGCCAGGTCTCGTCGATCCGCTCGTAATCTTGGAGTTCGTCCTCGTCGAAGAAGAGGTCGATCTCCCGAACGTTTGCGCCCTCGTCCTCGTTGTCGGAGCCGTGGATGACGTTTCGGCCGAGATCGAGGCCGAAGTCGCCACGGATGGTGCCCGGAGCGGACTCCGCGGGATCGGTCTCGCCCATCATAGCGCGGACCTGTCGGGTGGCGTCCTGACCCTCCCAGACCATCGCCATCACCGGGCCGGCGGTGATGAACTCGACGAGGCCATCGAAGAAGGGTTTGCCCTCGTGTTCGCCGTAATGCTCGTGGGCTAGGTCTTCGGAGATCTGCATGAACTTCGCGCCGACGAGTTTGAGACCGCGATCCTCGAACCGCGAGATGATCTCGCCGATGAGCCCGCGCTGGACCCCGTCGGGTTTGACCATCACGAAGGTGCGCTCGGCGTCGCTCATTCCTCACCTTGGCCGCCGGCAGCTTGGCCGTCCTCGGTCCACTCTAGGTCGCGAGCCTCGCGCCCGAGGAAGTAGTTTTTCTCGGCCTTGGAGTCCACGAAGTGCAGGATCGTCCCGTCTTTCCTGACGTACATGGTCCCCGTGCCGGGTTCGATATCCTCGCCCGTATAATCGCAGGTGCGTGTATCGACCATTACTGCCCTCCGATGGAGTCGGCGTCACGCTGTGTCTCGCGCAGCTGGAGCACGTCGCCCTCGCGGACGGGGCCCAGTACGTTGCGCGTGATGATTCGCCCTTGGTTCGATCCCTCTTGGATGCGACATTTGACCTGCATGGCTTCGCCGTGCATGCCGGTCTTGCCGACGACCTCGATTACCTCCGCGGGCATCGAGTCGCTGGCACTCTCTTCGGCGCTCATAGTCGCTTACCGGAGGTCCTCGACCTTGGTACTGATGTCTTCGGCCTGTTCCTCGGCGTCGCCCGCGTCGACGATGGCGGCCGCGGCGCTCCCGACTTCGAGCCCCGCCGCGTGCCCGACGTCGTCCTGCGTCTCGACGAAGACGTAGGGAATGCCCTTCTCGTCGGCGAGTTCGGGCAGGTGCATCACGATCTCTTCGGGCTGGACGTCCTCCGCGATGATGACGAGGTCGGCGTTGCCGCGCTCGACCGCCTTCGTCGTCTCGTTCGTTCCTTTCTTGACACTACCGGTGTCTCGCGCTACTTCGAGCGCCTCGATGGCGCTCTCGGCGAGGTCCGCCGGGACATCGAAATTGACGTAAACTGACATGATTTGTACCTCCCACCCGTCGGCTCGCGCACCTCACCAGCCGTGGCGACCGAGCGTCGGTCGCCGGGGTTCCCTGATGGGGAGGCGCATCATCAACCGCGGGCAGGCTGTACGACCGATTAGCAGGGGACCCCATAAAAGCGCTTTCAAAGCCGTGAGCGGGTGTGAGGGCGGCACACGGGGGGTGGCTACGCGACGTCGTCTCGGTCCAGCGACGGCAGCGCCGCCTCGATGTCACCGCGGCGCCCCTCTAGCCGCTCCGGCAACACGAGGCGCTCCCCGAGGTGGTCGAGGTCCTCGTCGACCGTATACCCCGGTTCCGCCGTCGCGTACTCGAAGAGGACGCCGCCGGTCGTCCGCGTGTAGACCGACTCGAACCACTTGCGGTCGATGATCTCCGTCGGGCGCAGACCGTGATCCTGTAGGAGCTGCCGCCACTCGGGCTGGCTCTCCCGGGTCACTCGGAAGGCAACGTGGTGGACCGTCCCCGCGCCGGGCCGTCCGCTCGGCGCGTCCGGGTCCGCGACGACGTCGACGACGTAGCCCAAGTCACCGTCGGCCACGTAGCGCTGTCGGTCGCCCTCGTGTCCGGCCGCCTCGAAGCCCATCGTCTCCAGCAACGTCGCCGTCCGCTCGGCGTCGGCAAGCGAGAGGGTGACACCGAAGAAGCCGCGGATCGCGCGGTCGGCGGGGACCGGTCCCTCCGGCGGGTCGCCCGCCGGAGCGTCGGCCCGCGCCACGAGTTCCAGCGGCAGCCCGTCGGGGTCCCGAAACGGGATCACGACGTCACCGAACCGCTCCCGTGGCTCGTCGGCGTCGACGCCCTCGGCATCGAGACGGTCGACCCAGTAGTCGACGGCGTCGCCCGGGATCAGGAAGGCGACGGCACTTGCCTGCCCGTTACCCACGCGGCCGGGGCGTGCGTTCGGATACGGGAAGACGGTCATGCTGGTCCCCGGAGACCCGCTGTGGTCGCCGTAAAACAGGTGATACACCGACGTGTCGTCTTGGTTCACGCTCTGCTTGACGAGACGGAGACCGAGGGTGTGAGTGTAGAACTGTGCGTTCCGCGCGGGGTCGCTCCCGACGGCGGTGACGTGGTGGATTCCCGGGATGTCGGCGGGCATGGCCTCACCTACGTGTCGGCCGAAGTTAACGAGCACGTAACCGTGGCGTCACCACGTGACACGACCGTCACCGGTCGCGGCTCGGGAGGGCAAGGCCCTTGGTCGCCGCCGGGGTACGGCCGGACATGGATCTCGCGGGCGTCGTCGCCCCTCTCCGGGCCGAGGCGAAGCGGGCGAACGAGCGCCGACTGCTGACCCTAGCTGGCGAGCGGGCGGCCGGTCTCGACGCCGCACGCGAAGCGGTCGCCTCTCTCGACGACGCCGACGTGACCGTCGTCACCGCCCGCGAGCACGTGGCGTGGGGTGAGCGACTCGCCCCCGCGCACGCCTCGCGACTCCTCGGCACCACACGCGACGCCGTCGTCCTCGACGCACACGCGGGCGTCTCGGCGAACGTCCTTGGGCGGGTCGTCGGTGCCGTCGACGGCGGCGGCCTCCTCGTCCTCGTCACGCCGCCGCTCGACGACTGGCCGGCCCGCCGGGACGACACCGACGAGCGCTTCGCCGTACCACCGTTTACCGTGGCGGACGTGACCGGCCGCTTCCGGCGCCGACTGACCGAACTGCTCGCCGCGCACCCCGGCGTCGCCGTCGTCGACGTCGACACCGGTCGAGTCGAGTGCGACGGCCTGACGGATCCGCCGCCGGCCCGCCATCGGCCGACGCCGACCGTTCCCGACGGGGCCGCCTTCCCCGACGACGCCTACCGGGCGTGTCTCACCGCCGACCAAGCCGACGCCCTGAGTGCGCTCGAACGCCTGCGGACCCCCGACGCCGCCGTCGTCGTCGAGGCCGACCGCGGCCGGGGGAAATCGGCGACGGCCGGCCTCGCCGCCGGAAGTCTCGCGGCCGCGGGCCGGGAGGTTCTCGTCACCGCGCCCGCCTACCGCAACGCCGCCGAGGTGTTCGACCGCGCGGCGGCGCTACTCGACACGCTCGGCGTGGCGACCGACCGCGACGACGACCGCCGCCTCTCGACGCCCGCTGGGAGCGTCCAGTTTCGTGACCCGGAAGCGGCTGTCGACGTGATCGGCGGGTCCGATCCCGCCGACGCCCCCGACGCGCTGATCGTCGACGAAGCCGCCGCCTTACCGGTTCGACGCCTCGAAACCTTTCTCACGGGCCCGCCCGTCGCCTTCGTCACCACGGTCCACGGCTACGAGGGGACCGGCCGCGGCTTCGACGTGCGCTTTCGGGACCGCCTCGCCGCGAGCGGCCGCGCGGTGACCGACGTCCGTCTCGACGACCCGATCCGCTACGCCGCCGGCGACCCCGTCGAGGTGTGGGCCTTCCGCGCGCTCCTCCTCGATGCCCGCCCCGCCGTCGACCCGGTCGTCGAGGGGGCGACGCCCGCCGACGCCGCCTACCGGGCGCTCGACCCCGAAACACTCCTCGACGACGAACACCGCCTCCGAGAGGCCTTCGGCCTCCTCGTCCTCGCCCACTACCGGACGGAGCCGGACGATCTCGCTCGTCTGCTCGACGCCCCCAACCTCACCTGCCGGGCGCTCGTGGTCGACGGCCACGTCGTCGCCGTCGCACTGTTGGCCCGCGAGGGCGACCTCTCACCGTCGCTCCGCGAGGACGTGTACGAGGGTGCGCGGGTGCGAGGGAACATGATTCCGGACGTGCTGACGAGCCAACTTCGTGACTTGGAGGCTGCCCGGCCCGTCGGCTACCGCGTGTTGCGGATCGCCACGCATCACGCGCTCCGCTCGGAGGGGTTCGGCACGCGACTCCTCTCGGCCTGTCACGACGAGTTCGGCGACGAGGTCGACTGGTTCGGTGTCGGCTACGGTGCGACCCCGCGGCTGGTCCGGTTCTGGGAGCGAAACGGCTACCGGACGGTCCACTGCTCGACGACGCGCAACGCCACCAGCGGCGAGCACTCGGCGGTGATGCTCCGGCCGAGCAGTCCCGCCGGCGAGGCGCTCTACGACCGCCACGCCCGGCGGTTCTACCGGCGGATGCGCGACGGCCTCGGGGACGCGCTCCGGTCGCTCGACCCCGACGTGGCGCGGGCGGTTCTGCGGGCGACCGACGCGGCACCGGCGCCGACTCTCTCGGCCCACGAGTGGCGGGTCGTCGCCGCCGCGGCCTTCGGCCCGGGGCTGTACGACACCGCGCCCGGCGCCTTCGCGGACTTGGCGCTCGCACATCTGACAGACCCCGAGGCCGACCTGTCCCCCCAAGCCGAGCGATTGCTGGTGCGCAAGCCCCTACAGGCGTGGTCGTGGGAGCGGATCGCGGCCGACCTCAACTTCGTCTCCACGCGGGAGTGCATGCGAGCGCTCGGGGCGGCCTACCGGCCACTAGTCGAGCGGTACGGCACGGACGCCGCGGCGGAAGAGCGGAGACGCTACGAGTGACCTTGGTGCGCTCGAATCACGCACAGTCGAGGAACGTCGCCAGCATCACCTCGTCGACGTACTCGTCGCTGATGCGGTAGTGGTCCTCCCGCACCGCCTCGGTCTCCCAGCCGTGGGCTTCGAGGAACTCGATGGCGCCCTCGTTGGTCGCGGGGACGCTATTGTACAGTTTCTCGAAATCGTGATCGCACGCCCAGCGGATCCCGCGGTCGAGCAACGCGCTCCCGATGCCGTGGTCGCGGTAGGTCGGCAGGAGGCCGACGGTCAACACCGCGGTGTGGGCCAACTTCTCCGTCTCGGGGAGGTCGAGGTGGACCCAGCCGACGACGTCCTCGTCGACGCAGGCGACGAACACCATCCTAGAGCGAACCTCGTTGTGCCGGAGGATCACCTCCTCGTGGTCTAGGAGGTCCGCCACCGTCTCCGCCTCGATGTAGGTCCCCTCCTCGGCCACCGAACGAATCACACCGATCAACCCCGAAAGATCCCGCTGTTGGGCCGCTCTGATCGTGTACGTGAGGTCCGTGGTGTCGTACTCTTCCACGCCCTCCTCTTGATAGGCCACCCGCAACGTGTCGCCCTCGCGGCGGATGTACCCGTCGCGGCGCAGGATGGTGACGTGGTGACCGAACGCGCCAGGGTCGAGGTTTAGCGCCCGACGTGCGCGGTCCGCCCGGACCGCCCCGTGGGCCTCGACGTGGTCGTAGATATCCCGGCGGTCCTCGTGGTCGAAGTTTAGTTGCTCGGTCAGTTCCATGATGACATGTTACACAGTGTCGCACTTAATCGTTCGTGATAGATGCGCTCGCGTCCGGCTTCAACCGTGAGCCGACGCCGGTCTCACGCGGGGGCCGTCTCGTCGCCCGAAATCCCTCCGGGGGATATAACACCGGGTCGGGCCATGCCCCCGTATGGGTTGGTCCCCTAACCTCCGTGACGACGCGTCGATCCGGCCGACGAACGCCGTACTCCCGACGGTCGCCGTGTGATCCGACGTGTGCCCGAACCCCTCCTCCGATACGACCCGACGAACGCTCCTGTCGGCGGCCGCCGTCGGCGTGAGCGCGCTCTCGGGGTGTCTATCGCTGCTCCCGTCGTCGGACCCGGATACGTCCCTGCCGGACACGCCGACGGGGACGTGGACACAGTACGGTGCCGACGGCGCGAACACGCACGCGACGGACCGTAACGGTCCGTCGAAGGGCAACCTCGCGTGGACCTCGGACGCCTTCACGCGCTGGCAGCCCACGGTCGCCGACGGGACCGTGTTCACGACGAACTTCGACCCCAGCCACGACGGGAGCGCCATCGCGATGGACGCACAGAGCGGCACCGAACGGTGGCGAACCACCCTCGACGCCAGCGGCGACAACGGGACCGTCGTCGTCGGCGACCGCTGTATCGTGGCCTACGGAACAGCCCTCGTCGCGCTCGATACCGAAACGGGCGAGCGGATCTGGACGGCCTCGACCAACGGATTCGAACGGGTCGTCGCCGACGCCGCCACCGGGACCGTCTTGGTTGCGTCCGATGCCGGTCTCGAAGCGTTCGGGGCCGCAAACGGCGAGCAACGCTGGGAGACCGACGCGATGAGAAACGTCTTCCGTGCGCCTGCGGTGTACGACGACCGGGTGTTCGTCGTCGGAACGGTGGACGGCGCGTCGTCGCTCGTCGCTCTCTCGCTGGCGGACGGGTCGAATCGCTGGCAACACGAACTCACGACGCCACCCGAGTCCGCCGCGCCCGTCACGACCGGGGCGGGAGTGATCGTCGCCGACGACCGCACGCTCGTCGTTCACGACCGAGAGACCGGCGAGCGGGTTCGCGACCTCCGCTCGTTCGGTGACCCCGACCCTGTGGCCCCGCGGAGCGTCGCCGTCGACGACGGGACCGCGTTCGTCACCGGCTCGTTCGGCGTCGCCGCGGTCGACACTGAAACCGGGACGGAGCGGTGGCGCCGCGACGTGTCGGTGGACACGTTGGGGGTCTGTCTCGGGGCCGATACGGTCGTCACCACGGTCGAAGACCCCGAGTTCGCCCCCGGAAAGAAGACGATCAGCGCGTTCGGCCGCGAATCCGGCGAGCGGCGCTGGTTCTACTCGTTCGATCCGGGCTTTCACCACATGGTGACGTCACCCCCGGTGCTGGTCGGCGGAGCCGTGTTCTTCACCGCGACCCACATCGATGGCCTCGGGGCGCTCGGCGACGCCCCCGCACGGGATCGGTGATAGTCGAAACGACTACCGGATCGGGACCCGACCCCGTCGTATGAACCCGTACGTGGTGCTCGGGATGGCCATTCTCGCCGAGGTGATCGGGACGACGTCGCTCAAACTCTCGCAGGGGTTCTCACGCCCGCTGCCGAGTCTGGGCGTCCTCGTCGGATACGGTACCGCGTTCTACTGCCTCTCGTTTGCCTTGGAGGATCTGCCAGTCGGTGTCGTCTACGGAACGTGGGCCGCCATCGGGATCATCGCCATCGCAGTCATCGGGGTCGTCGCCTTCGACGAACCGGTCGACGCCGCAGGGATCGTCGGTCTCGGTCTCATCGTTGTCGGGGTGTACTGTCTCAACGTCGTCTCCGGGATGTCGGCTCACTAGCGTCCCCACGATCCGAACACGCTCCCTCCCCGAGGCCGAGAACGATGTCGGGAGCGAAGACGATGAGGCCGAGGAGACCGATCAGCCGGAGGATTGCGACGATACGCAACCTGCCTGCGATCCAGCGGCGGTCGGTTGGAAGGGACTCGGCGAACGCGCCAGCGAACCTCAGCGCGAGCGCACACCTACGTCTTCGGGCGGGGACAAGCGGACGGTGAGTCTCCTTGGCGAGGGCTGCCCCGTCGTTCAAATGCGGTTCTCGCGGCTCGGATCCACGTCGATGGCGTCGACCGGGCAGACGTCGACACAGAGCATACAGTCGATACACTGGTCCTCGTAGGTCGGGTGGGCCTTGATCTCGCTTTCGGGGTGGTCCGGCGTGTCGACCCACTCGAAGACGTCGACCGGGCAGTCCTCCAGACAGGCGCCGTCGGCGAGACAGATGTCGAAGTCGACGGCGACGTGTGTGCCGTGGATGCCGCGTTTCTCCGGCGGTTCGACCGGCCCCCAGACGGCGACGCCATCCTGTTCGTCTACCCGTTCCCGGGTCCGCTCGAAGTTCGGATCGATAGCCATACCTCGTCTCGGCTCCCGGCACGGATAAACCTACGACCGAACGGGTGATCTACTCGAAGGCCACGGCGACGGCGGCGTCGAGGGCGTCGACCGCGGTGTCGATTTCGCCGTCGGTCACCGGCAGCGGCGGCGCGACGATGATCTGGGTGCGCGGACGGCCGCCGCCGACGAGCACGCCCCGGCGCTGGGCCGCGTCGATCACGTCGTCGACGGGATTTTCGCCCGCGTCCATCCACGGGTGATGGAAGGGGTCGCCCGTCTCGGGGTCGGTGAACTCGACGGCCCACAGCAGACCGCGCCCTCGTACGTCGCCGACGGCGTCGTAACGCTCCAGTTCCCGCAGGCGGGATTCGAGGTGATCGCTCCGGGCGCGTGCGTTCTCGATCAGTCCGTCCCCGTAGGCGTCCATGGCTGCCACACCCGCCGCACAGGCAACCGGGTGACCGGCGAAGGTCTGTCCGACGTCGATGCCTTCCTCGTGGAGGTGCGCGGCGACCTCGGGGCTCGTGACGACGCCCGCGAGCGGCACGTACGCGCTCGTGACTCCCTTGGCGAAGGTCAGTAGGTCCGGGACGACGCCCTCCGTCTCGATGCCGAACCACTCGCCACACCGGCCGAAGCCCGTGATCACCTCGTCGGCAATCAGGAGGACGTCGTAGCGGTCACAGATCGCCCGCACTCGTTGCCAGTAGTCCGCCGGGGCGGGGTAGGCGCCACTCGTCCCGCCGACCGGCTCCATCAGGACCGCCGCGACGGAGTCGGGACCCTCGTTTTGGATGACGTACTCTAGGTGGTCGGCCGCTTGGCGCGCGATGGCCGCGGGTGTGTCCCCGTCGAACGGCGAGCGGTGGACGACCGGTGGGAAGAACTTCGCCGCGCCGGTCGTCTCCGCTCCTCGACCCATCGCGTTTCGGGTTTCGGGATCCCCCGTCAGCGACGCCGCTCCGTAGGTGGCGCCGTGGTAGGACTGATAGCGGGAGAGCACCTTTCGCCCACCGGTATACTCCCGAGCGAACTGGACGGCGGACTCGTTGGCCTCGCTCCCCGAGACGGAGAAAAAGACATCGCGCAGGTCTCCGGGTGCCACCTCGGCGAGGCGGGCGGCGAGGGTCGACCGCACGTCGCTCTCCTTCGAGGACGAGACGTACGCGATTGTCGACGCCTGCTCGGTGATCGCGTCGACGATCCGCTCCTCGCCGTGCCCAGCGTTGACACAGTAGAGTTGCGAGAGGAAATCCAGATACGCGTTGCCGTCGTCGTCGTGGACCGTGACGCCGTCGCCGTCGACGAGCGTCAGGACGTCACCGTCGCCGTACCAGTGTGGGATGGCCTCGGGACGGGACTCGGCCGTTGATTGAGCCATACCTCACGTTCGTTAGGTAGAAAGTAAACGTTCGGTCGGGGAAAGCGAGAGGGTATATGTACGAAGGCCCCGTCTCGGGACATACCTATGAATCCGAGTCGCGTCGACTTCTTCGTCGATCTGGCGTACGGACTGTTGATTCTCCTCGCGGCGGGACTCATCCTCGTGGCCGGAACGGACGTCGGTGTCGCGTTCGGTATCGGTGCGCTGGTTTCGTACGTTGTACACGTCGTCTGGAAGATGGCTCGCTTCGACCCCGAGTGGATGACCGAGGAGGTGACCGAGAAAGTCGAGGAGACGCTCACAGAGGAGGTGACAGAGAGCGTCGAGCAGACCGTCGCCGAGGAAGTGACCGAGGAGGTGACCGAAGAGGTGACCGAGAAGGTCGAACAGACCGTCACCGAGGAAGTGACCGAAGAGGTCACCGAGGAGGTCACCGAGAACGTCGAACGCACCATCTCCGAGGAGGTCGGCGACATCATCGACCAACTCGAACAGGTGAACCAGCGGGTCGACCGACGGCCTCGGACCGACCAGATCGACGAGATGACGCGTGGCGAAGGCGAAACCGGCGACGAAGGTGACGAACGATGAGTGGGCGACGACAGCGACAGCCGGCCGACCAACCGACCGCCGTGACCGGTCGCGACGCATGATCGGACCGCTCCTCCTAGTTGGGTTCGCAGTATCGTTGTTCGTCGGGTTCAACATCGGTGGCTCGAACACCGGGCCGGCGTTCGGCCCGGCGGTCGGGGCGGGCGTCGTCTCGAAGCTGTTCGCCGGTGCGCTCATGGCCGTCTTCTTCTCGATTGGCGCGTGGACCATCGGCCGCCGGGTCGTGAACACCCTCGGGCGCGACCTAGTGACCGACCCCGGCGTCTTCACGATCGAGTCTAGCATCGTCGTCCTCTTTTTCATCGGTGGTGCGCTCTTTGTCGGCAACTACGCCGGCGTCCCCGCGTCGACGTCGATGACGGCCGTCGGCGCTATCGCCGGCTTGGGAGTCGCCGCCGGCGAACTCAACTGGGCCATCATGGGCGAAATCGCGGTCTGGTGGATCGTCGCCCCGCTCGTCGGCTTCTGGGTCTCCGGCGTCGTCGGGCGGTACTTCTACCCGACGATCAACCGCTGGGTCGCCATCGAGCGCAGCGACGGCCCGCTTTTGACCCTCGACCGTTCAGGGGCGGTCCCGCGTCCCCGGTCGGGGCCGAACTCCACTCGCCGCGAGGTCGTCGGAACGGTCGTCGTCATCGGTATCGGATGTCTGATGGCCTTCTCGTCGGGCACCTCGAACATCGCCAACGCCATCGCGCCGCTGTACGGCGCTGGCGTCGACCTGAACCTGCTAATCCTGCTTGGCTGTGCCGCCGTCGCCGTCGGCGCGCTCACCATCGCGCGCCGGACACTCGATACCCTCGGCAACGACATCACCGATCTGCCGTTGACGGCGGCCATCGTCGTCGCGGTCATCTCCTCGGGCATCGTCATCGGCTTGTCGGCCATCGGCATTCCCGCCTCCTTCGTCATCATCGCGACCATGTCCATCGTGGGCTTGGGGTGGGGCCGGGCGACGCGGTCGACCACCGTCTCCCAAGGGGTTCGTGGCGAGGAGACGCCGAACGTCTCCGTCGGCGCGCTGACGGCCGACGAACCGGGCGAGCAAGCCCCGGACATCGGCGAGGAGGACCCCGCCGAGACGCCGAGCGCCGCCGAACTGTTCGACCCCGAGACGACCGGCCGGGTCGTCCTCATGCAGAACGTGGTGCCGCTGCTCTCGACGCTCGGCGCGTACGCCACCTTCCGGGTACTCTTTGCGGTCTGGTGGTGAAACGGCAGTCTTTACGCGGTGGCGTCCCCATCGGTCGACGATGAGCACACAGGAGATCAGCCGCCGCCGCGCGTGGGTGATCGCCGCGCGGCCACAGACCCTCCCGGCGACGGCCGCCCCGGTCGCCGTCGGCACCGGACTCGCGGTCGGCCACGACGTCGCAGACCCCTTGGCCGCGGCCGCCGCGCTACTCGGCGCCGCCCTCATCCAGATCGGGACCAACTTCGCCAACGACTACTACGACGCCGTCAAGGGCGCGGACACAGACGACCGCGAGGGGTTCACCCGCGTCACGCAGTCGGGGCTCATCACCCCCGGAGCGGTCAAGCGCGCCGCCTATCTCACATTCGGGGCCGCCGTCCTCGTCGGGACGACGCTCGTCTACGTCGGCGGCCTCCCCATCCTGATCGTCGGTCTCCTCTCCGTCGCTGCGGGCTTTGCCTACACCGGCGGCCCGTACCCGCTCGGCTACCACGGCCTCGGCGACCTCTTCGTGTTCGTCTTCTTCGGCGTCGTCGCCGTCGCCGGCACCTACTACGTGCAGGCCGCGGCGACGCTCGCGGCACCGCTGCCTCTCTCGATCCCTCCCGAAACGCTCCCGCCGGTCGCCGTCGTCGCCAGCCTCCCCGTCGCCGCGCTGTCGACGAACATCCTCGTGGTCAACAACGTCCGCGACATGGAGACCGACGCCGAGACGGGCAAACGCACCCTCGCCGTCCGCCTCGGCTACCGCTGGAGCCGCGTCCAGTACGTCGCCCTCCTCGCACTCGCCTACCTCGTCCCGCCGGCGCTGTGGCTCGCTGGCCCCGCCTCGCCTGTCGTCTGCCTGCCGCTCGTCACCCTCCCGCTCGCCGTCTCGGTGGCTCGGACCGTCCAAACCAACACCACGGGCGAGGCGCTCAACCCCGCACTCGAACAGACCGGCAAACTGCTCGCGGCCCACGCCCTCCTGTTCGGCGTCGGCCTCGCCGTCAGCGTATGAACCGTCGCGACTTCGCCCTCGATCTGACGACGCCACTCTCGACGGCCCGCGGCCGCATCGAGCGCCGCGAGGGGACGCTGATCGAACTCGCGGCCGACGACGCTCACGGGGTCGGCGAGGCGACGCCACTCCCCGGCTGGACGGAGTCGCTCGCCGACTGCCGGGCCGCGCTCAACGCCGTCGCCCGTGCCGTCGGCGACGACCGCCTCACGCCCGTCGACCCCGCGGACCCGCTCGCCGCCGCTACCGACGCGCCGACCGACGCCGTCAG
>ENA-ORCS01000326-ORCS01000326.1-marine-metagenome-genome-assembly--contig:-NODE-326-length-40215-cov-6.250735_pt1 | contig 40215 bp, 34 predicted proteins | sample MGYA00237781_ERZ508513 | MGnify/ENA primary metagenome ERZ508513 (study PRJEB26184, sample SAMN06268793) | marine metagenome | isolation source: Eden Landing Ponds, San Francisco, CA, USA | place...
GAGTAGCTCATCCACGTCCACTGATCCGCTGACGCCTTCATACTACCAAGATCTTCAGGATCAATCTGTTCAGAGGGGATGTAACGAACCGTGTCAACTACCCTCTCGCCTTCCGAATCAACCCCATACTCCACAATCTTCAGGACCTGATTATCGTCTTCATCCAGCTCGTCTTGTGCCTCCTGTCGTGCCTCCTCACGCAATTCTTCTCGCTCTTCCTCAGTCGGTCGAGGCTGATCCTCTGGAGGCAAGTCGTTCGGATTCATACGCTATCACCTCCGACACGGTACACAGTTGAATGTTGCTGGAAACACTCACTGCAAACCTCTCCATCGTCGTCGAGATCTAAACAACGGCCAATCGGACTATCTGATGGAACACTCACCTCAGGATCGTCATCGACGCCACACGACGCACACACGGTCTCGTCCGTGCAGAAGTCGTCCAACGTGTGATTTTCAGACTGTGCGCTCATGCAGAATCACCTCCGTTGAACTGATCCGCTGGAATTTGGTCCGCTGGAATCCACACAAAGAAACCATCATCCTTTGTGACGCCTATCTCGCCATCCTGAACGGCTTCAACTTCGAGTTTGTAATGTCGCTTCCAGCCGTCAGCCTCCTGTTCGATAACGTCAACTCGATCTCCTACCTCAATTCCGTCTACATCATCCAGCGTTTCTCTCTTCTCTTCTACTTCCAAGCCGTCCTCAGTGATATTGACCGACTCAAATGGATCACGAGTATCAATCGACTCAGACCCATAGTTCGTGATGGAACTCTGATTGCCGTGATGAACACCTCCACACGAACATTCGCACTCTTCCTCCGAGGTATCAGCCGTCTTGCACCGAATAGTACAGCTCATGCAGAATCACCAGCCTTCTGACTCTCTATAGCGTGATCGTATCCCGTAGTATACGCAACTCCAGCTACGGAAACCCAGCTGAGGAGGACTCCAACTATGTATAATAGCTCAATCATTGCTCATCACCTCCGTTGTATGCTGACGTAGTGTACTCTGGATCTCCTATGTGTTCTTTAGAAACCTTCCAACCCTCGCCAGTAGATCCAGCACCACACTCTGGACATTCATTCAGATTAGTAGTTACCTCGTTACCGCAGTCAACACAGTATGCGTGCCAGTTGTGGTAGTGTTTCATAGCTTACCACCCTCTATTGAACTAAGACATCCGTTCTTGTACGAATCTGCAATATCCTCTAAATCATCGTAAGATATCTCGTTTTTGACCGTTACCGTCAGCACAATCTCACCAGCAATATTTTTGTCAGGACGGATGAGATAACACTCATAATCATCTCCAACAGTTATCTCATCGTCATCGAAATCGAGAGCCCAAGCATCATCGCCAGTATCCACAACAGCGATCTTGGTCGTCATAGCGAACCACCTCGTACAACCGTTGTCTGTGGCTCTACGTCCGTATCCGCCACCGCAATAACCCTCATTTCGAAACCGTCATCGTTCCACACCGTCAGATCGTATCCCTTCGATCCAACGTCCTGAATCTTGTACTGCCCTCTGTTGAGGTAGTAAAGTACCTCTGGACGGGTTGGCTGGGTATCGATTCCCATTGCTATGTCTTTGATTACTATGCGCCTGATTTCATCGACTTGTAGCTTTTCTTTCATATCTACATATCTACGTATATACATAACCCCCCAAAAGTGTTCGGGAGGGGTGTTAAAACAGAGAAAAGTCCAGAAAACAGTTAGTCTGAAGCCTGAACCTGTATTTTTCCATCTATCTCGAAGTACTCAGGTTCATCCAATTTGGCGTCAATAGCATCCTCAACAGTGTCTTTCTCGAACCCCTTCGACTCTATGAGTCGTTCCATCCGATTTTGTCGTGTAGGGCTCTCATCGAGATCGTCATAGATCAATTCTAAGACCTCTTCTACTGCCTGTTCAGCATCCACTCGATCTTCGGTTAATCCAGTGTACTGAACGGACCCTTGACCAATCCTTTCCAAAGACTCCGCCACAAGTTCGACCGCCTTGTCCACGTCCGCCTCAGTCACCTCGTCTCGTAGGTTAAGTTTTGCCGACGACACGGCGAGGCGGTGGACAGCTCCACCGCTCCTCATATCACCAGCATCCGAGTTTTGGATCAGTTGCCCAATCATATCGGACGCATAAGCGAGCATATCCTGCCCGTACTGGACTTCCTTGTTTCGTGCCAACCATATCAACATCTCCAACTCATCTTTGCTCAGAGGCGGGTTCTGTGCCCCTCCGATCCCCGCCTGAGCCTTAGCCTTCTCAACAGCATTGGAAGGGTCTTTCTCCACCACGAATATCTGGTCCATCCTCGCCAGCAACTCGGGAGGGAAATCGAATTCATCCTTGATATTCATATGACCGCTGAACTCCCCGTATTTCGGATTAGCGGAGCCTACAAATACAGTGTTGGCAGGGAGTGTCGTATTGATATTGTATTTGTTAAGTTTTATTTGGGAGTCAGAGAGCGTCGATAGGAGTTTCCCAAGACTATCCTCACTGAATTCGTCCAGTTCGTCAACAAATGCGACTCCGTTGTGTGCGTGAGCAAGCGCCCCTGCCGACGCAATTGTTTCACCTGTTTCCTCGTTCTTTTCGACCGTCGCAGTAAGACCGACTCCAGTAGAGCTTGAACCCGTTGCCATCACGGAGTTTGGTAAGATCTCCTGCAACCATTTCATAAGCTCTGACTTCCCCGTTGAAGGGTCGCCAATCATCAACGTATGCGATGTATCTCGGAGGTGTTCAGGAACGCCTCCAGACCCGCTTACGGCGGAGTAAAGGAGCCCTCGTTTCTCCTTGTCCCTACAAACAACGTGGGGCGCAAAGGACTCGATGAGTTTCTGTTCGTAGTCATCCGAGTCAACAAACTCTTTCAACTTTTGTTCGTCCTCCGCCGACACATCGACGCCTTCCGACTCCGCAGAATCCACATTCAGGACAACGATCTCCTTGTGACTCTCACCAGTTTTGTCGTTGTCTATGTGTTTGAGAATTCCCGTGATTTCTACCCTCTCACCAGCCTGAATCGCCTTTCTGTCTTCATCTCGGAACAGGCGTAGGACGATAGATTCGGAGTCTTCAGTAGCATCATCAACAAGCTCGGATACAACCGCCGTCTTTCGGTCAATCCGTTCCCGTTGACTCTCCAATTCGTCAAACTTGGATTTCTCACAGGTTGCACACTTCGATGGTTCCTCAATTCCTGCGGTTAGGATATTCTGTGTTTTTGTTGCAGGTGATCCACATTCCAGACACTCATACGATGTTTGTGAAACCACGGCGTCCGTGTCCGTCGTGTGATCGACCCGTCCCGTGATCTGAACCATCCTGTCTTCGATTTCCGTTTGAAGCTCTGAGATTTTGTATTCACATTCAAAGTTATCCCATTGGATTATGGCATCATATCCAATATTTGATAATTGATATGGGTTCAGCTGAAGAACATCGTCGCCTGCGTGTACAGTATCGGATGTTACTGTTATCTGCTTAGATTCTTCATCAAACAATATCCCATTGTCTTCAATCTCATAGGCTACTTCCTCCCAATCCGTACCCAATCCAGTGTTTTTGATGTACTGAAGGAAACTGAATCCATTCATACACCATCACCCGCCTGATCTAAGACGTTCTGAGGGAGTCGTTCCTGTGGATCTACCTCGTCAATATAGTCCTCAATTTCCTCTTCAAGCTCATCTTGAGTAGAGATGTGAGGATGGTTCTGGAGTACCTCTTTATACCGAGGATTGTACTCGTACTGCATTCCCAACTGCTTCATCCCCGCAAGGTGCTCCAACTTGAGTTCGATTTCCTGAGCGACTGACTCCTGTTCGGATAGAAGCTCTCGCTTGTATTCGAGGACTTCCCGCTTGCTCTCTATTTCATCCTCTTTCCGTTCGATCTCGTTTTCCAACGTCTCAATCTCATCTTCTAACTGCTCGACTTCTTCTTCAAGAGACGACCGAGACGTGTACATATCAGTCACTTCTCTCACAAGCTCAGAAACCGACATACCACGCCGTTCAGCTTCCTGCTGTACCCGCTCCTTCTGCTCTTCAGAATCCCACGAGATGGTAGATATTTCAGACATATCGACCACCCGCCTGCACGGACACACACGTCAATACCCCAACATTTATAAGCGATGCGATACTATATGTTAAGTGTAACTTGTTGTTTTCCTTCATTTTTTGATCACCTTCGTTAGTTCTGCGTATCAACTTCTCTAAGTACTATCACCTCCTCGCCGTCAAGCGATTCCTGCGTTATCTCATAGTACTGTGCATCCCGCAATTCCGAAGGAATAGTCACTCTACCCCCCGAAATTACTTCTCTTAGATATTTTTGTCTCTCTGACATAAGCGTATATATGTATAATGTACACCCCCTAAATATTCTTTGGTCTTAAGGTGGAAAATAGTGCGGAAATATAGTGGTTTTCAGGAAAGTGCCTATATAGGTATTTTTGAAAGTTAATAATTATTAAGATTTTTAATAATTGTTAAGATTGAAAAATAGGTATATACACACTTTGTTCAGTTGGGCTGATTATTCACTGCTGTTGTGGCTGGAGTTGGTCTGATTTGTACTGTGTGGGCGTTATATGCGCCCGCAGTACAGGACTAAAACAGATTGGCGAGGAGATTTGGTAAGACTCAGGGACTGTACTTTCGATAGGCTTCCTTAACGTCGTCTCCTCTGAACTGGAGGTATTCTCGGGTTTGCTCGATATCTGAATGACCCATCATAGACTGGAGATATACGAGAGGACAGCCGTTTTTCACCCTATGAACGGCGAAGGAGTGTCGGAGGGCGTGTGAAGTGTATTTGAGTCGGGTTCGACCGTTCTTGTCCTCGTAGAGTTCTTCTTGAATTCCTACTCTCTCGATGGCTTCTTTGACGATCTCGTTAACTCGACCAATTGCCATGTATGGTTGCTGTTTGGTGACGAGTAGATGACCTTCATCTTCGGGCGTATCTGTGTACATATACGAGTCACGCCCGCCTCTATCGAGCCATTTGGTAAGAAGGAGATCAAATTTCTTCCCGTAGTATACCGTCCGTTCTTCATCACCGCTCAACTCTCGTCCTTTGGCATTCTCCACTTCTATACTCCGCTCTTCACGGTCTATGTCGTCAATTTTGATCGATATTGCTTCCTGAGACCGAACTCCAGTATCCCACATTAGGAGAAGTAGAATCTTGTTTCGAAGTTTGTCTGTACTCTTCATCATATCCTCAAAATCGTCCTTCTCGATATACCGCTTCTTGGTGTGGTTATCTATCTCGTTTCCTGTGATTCCGTCAATTTCTGTCTCTGAAATGTCTAAGTCAATATCCGCTCCACGTCTCTCCGCATAGTTGCAGAAATCAGAAATCCCGTATACTTTATTCTGGATAGATTTGTGGGCATATTCTTCGTCCAGCAAGTGATCGATGTAGTCCTCTATATCGACCTGCTCAATGAATATCGTGTCGGGCTCGTATTCTTCTATATCCTCTATATCTTCGCCCGTGTGCCATTCGAAGAACTGACGAATAGAGACTTTCCTGTTTCGGAGAGTGCTTTCGGCTTTACGGGCACTAATTCGTTTCAGATACTTCTGGACGAGATTACTCATTATCTTCCTCCATAGCTTCCGCCACTGCTTCCTCTACAGCCTCTTTCACGGTGTTCTGGATCTGGGCTTTCTGGTACGTGACCAGTTCCTCAATATTGGCTTGTTCGGGGGCTTCATCACGGAATTGTTCGAGGATAGTTTGAGTGGTCGTAGTGGTGGAGTCGATAGTGTCGAGGTATTCGATGATGGTGTCAATCTCTTCCTCAGTCCACCCCGATTCGTTCTGGTCTTCGGCAATGAATTTCGACACAGAGGTACGAATGAGGTCGCTTACGTTGTCGATTTCATCATTCACTTCGGCGTACTGTTGCCAATCGGATTTCTGGTCATCCGATACGACTACAGGTACTCGTGCCATACCCCGTTGTATGATTCGAACAGGTTTAGTAGTTGTGTACGCTATGTGTATGAACTGATGGACTGGACCGAGTCCTACCGGCCCGACACGCTCTCGGCGGTCCGGGGGAACGACAAGGCCCGCGACGCCTTCGAGGACTGGGGGCGGACGTGGGACGACCACCGGGAGGCGGTGATCCTCTACGGCAGCCCGGGCGTCGGCAAGACCTCCGCGGCCCACGCGCTCGCGGCGGACATGGGCTGGGAGACGGTCGAACTCAACGCCTCCGACCAGCGGACTGCCGACGCGATCGAGCGCTTCGCCGGCCGCGCGGCGCGCAACGAGACCCTCGGCGGCGACTCGACCGACGAGGGCGGCCGGCAGCTCGTCATCGTCGACGAGGCCGACAACATCCACGGCAACTACGACCGCGGCGGCGCACAGGCGATCACCAAACTGGTCAAGGAGTCGAACCAGCCGATCGTCCTGATCGCAAACGAGTTCTACGAGATGAGCCGCGGGCTCCGGAACGCCTGTCAGGACATCGAGTTCCGGGACGTCTCCGCGCGCTCGATCGTCCCCGTCCTCCGGGACATCTGCCGGAAGGAGGGGATCGAGTTCGACGCCGACGCGCTCCAGCGCATCGCCGACGCCAACAGCGGCGACCTCCGCGGCGCGGTGAAGGACCTGCAAGCGACCGCAGAGGGGAAAGATCACCTCACCGTCGAGGACGTGGTCACCGGTGACCGCGACACCACGGCGGGCATCTTCACCGTGCTCGACGCGATCCTGAAGGAGGAGGAGAGCGCACAGGACGCGCTCCACGTCGCCTACGACGCCGACGAGACGCCGGACGACCTCACGGCGTGGGTCGAGGACAAGGTGATGAAGGTGTACGACCCCGAGGAGACCGTCCGGGCCTACGAGTTCCTCGCGAACGCCGACCGTTGGCTCGGCCGCGTGCAGGCCACGCAGGACTACTCCTACTGGCGCTACGTCACCGACAACACCGCCGCGGGCGTCGCAGCCTCGCGGGACGGCACCTCCGGCGGCTGGACACAGTACGGCGGGCGACCGCAGATGTGGCCCGCCTCGGACGCGACGATCGACGAGATCTGCCGGAAGATCGCGGTGGCGGGCGGGCTGAGCATCGAGACCTCCCGGCGGGAGGTGCTGCCGTTCCTCTCGGCGATGATCCACCACTGCAAACCCCGCGAGCTCGCGGTCGCCGTGACGGCGTACTTCGAGTTCGACGAGGAGGACCTCGCGGCCGTCTCGGGCAGCGGCGAGTCCACCAACAAGGTGCAGGGGATCGTCGCGGACGCCGAGGAGCGCCGCGAGGAACAGATGGAGGAACACGCTGGCGGCGCGTTCGCTGGCGAGCTCCCCGACCGTGAAGACGAGCCCGAGGAGGCGGCGCCCGAGGCCGACGAAACCGAGCCGGAGGAGCCCGAACCGGACGAGGAGGCTGAGGAAGAGGAGGCGGACGACTCGCAGGCCGGCCTCTCAGACTTCGTCTAGGTGTCGTCGACGGTCGTCGCCCGCGCGGTTACACGCCGCTGTCTAACGGTGACGACCATCGTGTCGGCGCCAGTTGGACCCGGCAGCGCGGCGTGGAGGACGATCCGCGTGCGATCGCCGTCGCTCCCGTTCTCGGACTCGACGACGGCCTCGAACGCCCAGCGTCCCGCCCGCGGGAAGAAATCCGGAACCGTCCGCTCGTCCTCGGCCCGGATCCGGTACTCGCCGGTCGCGTCGGGCTCTTCGAAGTCGACGTCCCGGGGCGTTTCGGGCGTCGCCGTCGGTGACTCCGTGATCCCGACACCGCCGCCGCTGCCTCCCTCGCGCTCGGGGAGCTGCGCCGCACGGACCGCGACGGTGACGGGCTCGCTCCGGCGGTTCCGGACGTGGAGGCCGCCGGGGACCGTGTTCTCCCGGAGCGACCGGCCACAGCCGGCGAGCGCGACGGGGATGGCGGCGAGGACGGCGCGGCGTGACCGCTGCATGGGCAGTAGCTGTCGGGGTGAGGGGAAGAGGGTTGTGCCTGCCGACCTCGGCGCGAGCACGGAGCCGACGGCGGTCGGCGATACGTTCCTGATGCCGGGGTCGTGCCTGCCGACCTCGGCGAGAACTCGGAGCCGACGGCGGTCGGCGATACGTTCCTGATGCCGGGGTCGTGCCTGCCGACCTCGGCGAGAACTCGGAGTCGACGCTCGTCTTGGATCAGGCCAGCGAGTGGCGCTCCTCACCGGAGCCCCCGCGGGCCGCGTACGCGACGACGGCCGTGGCGACGAACGCGACGAGGTACAGCAGGCCGTTCACGAGGCGGGCCTCGTCGGTGTACACCACCAGATCCCGACCGAGCAGCGTCACGAGGAACATCGCGGCCCCGGCGACGAACACGCCCGGCCGGTAGCGGGCGAGCGACGTCTCCGGGAGCCAGACGGCGGCGGCGACCAGCCCAGCGAACGCCGCCAGCGCGGTCAGTGCGAACGCGCCCTGAGCAGGGGGCCCGTAGTCGATCAGCGGGCTCACCCGGCTGACGAGGAAGTTTGCGGGGATCAACAGCAGCGCGGCGCCGACGGCGAGTCGGGCCCGATCGAACAGCGAGCGCTCGTAGTGGCCCCGGTAGGCGGTCAACGTCGACAGCGTCAGCATGGTGAAGATCGTCAGCGCGAACAGCAGGTGGGCGGCGTGGGTCGGCACCGAGTACCCCCACGGGATCGCGCCGTTGAGCGTCACCGTGATCGCGCCCATCGAGATCTGTAACGGGAGCAGCACCAGCGCCGCCGTCGCGAACAGCGCCGTTTTGCGGTCCTGATCGCCGCGCCACGCGGCGGCGACGACGCCGACGATCGCGAACCCGGTGATCATCGCGACGAGGCGGTGGAACCACTCGATGAAACTCGGGACCGTCTGTGGCAGCACACCCCCGTCACACAGCGGCCACTGCTGGGAGCAGGCCAGCCCGGAGCCCGTCGCCGCGGTGTAGACGCCGAGCGCGACCAGAACTCCGGTGAGCGCCGTGGTGAACAGGGCGAACCGCCGGTAGCTGGGACGCTTCATTGGCCGGAACTCGGGCTCGCGGTCACTTGGGCGTTCCGTTGCAGGCGCGCTCGCGCGCGGGACCCCGAGTCGGCGCGTTCAAGTCGCCGCCGCCGCCAGCGCCGGTATGGTCGATCTCGACGCCCGCGCCGACCGCCTCGACGACTATCTGGCGGCGATGGGCGACGACGCCGTCTGGTTCGCCCGGCCGAACGCGTTCGCGTGGCTCACCGGCGGGCGGAACACGCCCGCCGACGAGCACGGCGTCGGCGTCGCTGCCGCGGGCTACGTCCCCGGCGACGGGCCCGCGTTCCGCGCCGTGGCGCCCGCGGGTGAAGCCGAACGCATCGCCAGCGAGGAACTGCCCGAGGAGTTCGCCGTCGAGACGGTCCCGTGGCACGAGCCACTGGGCGAGGCCGTCGCCGCCGAGTCGCCCGGGACGGGCCTCGCTGACTTCGACGTTCCCGGACTGGACCGCGTCGACGCCAGATCGCTCCGCCAGCCGCTCGCCGACGAAGACGTGGACCGGTACCGCTCGCTGGCGGAGGAGACCGCTGCCGCGGTCGAGCGCGTCTGCCGGGAACTGGAGCCCGAGGACGCCGAGTACGAGGCCGCGTCGGCGCTCCGGATCGCGCTCTCCTCGGGCGAGATGTCCGCGCCCGTGGTTCGCGTTGCGGGCAGCGAGCGCGCGGAAGCGCACCACTCCCCGCCGGCGGGCGCCGACGAACTCGGCGACTACGCGGTTGTGACCGTCACCGCCGAACGCCGGGGCCTGCACGCCTCGCTCACGCGAACCGTCGCGTTCGACCCGCCGGAGCGTTTCGAGGCGCAGTTCCGCGCGGCGGCCCGGATCGAAGCGACCGCACTGGCCGCGACCCGCGAGGCGGCGACGGCCGGCGGCACGGCGGGGGACGTGTTCGCGGCGATCCGTGAGGCGTACGACGAACTCGGTTTCCCGGACGCGTGGGAGGACGGCGAGCAGGGCGGCGCCGCGGGGTTCGCCCGGCGCGAGTGGCTCGCCGCGCCCGACGCGAGCCACGACGTGCTGGCGCCGATGGGGTACGCCTACAACCCCGTCGTCGGTGGCGCGCGCAGCGAGGACACCTACCTCGTGGGAGATGACGACTTCGAGTGTCTGACGGCGACGCCGAACTGGCCAACGTTCGACGCCGCGGCGGTCGGGCTCGATCTGACGCTGGAGCGCCACGCGCCGTACGCACCCTGACTGGCTCGCCGCCGAGAACAGCGTTCGACGAACGTCGAAGCGGGTTACGACGCGGTGGATAGCTTTTTCAGCACTCCGGCTCAGTCGGGCGTATGGGACTCGAGGACGACGCACGGGAGTATCACCGAACTGATCCGCCCGGCAAGATCGAGATTTCGACGACGAAGCCGACGAACACGCAGCGTGATCTGTCGCTTGCGTACTCGCCCGGTGTCGCGGCGCCGTGTCTCGACATCGACGAGGACGAGGAGCGCGCGTTCGAGTACACCGCCAAGGGGAACATGGTCGGCGTCGTCTCGAACGGGACTGCCGTGCTCGGACTCGGCGACATCGGCGCACAGGCGTCCAAGCCCGTGATGGAGGGGAAGGGCGTGCTGTTCAAGCGCTTCGCCGACATCGACGTGTTCGACATCGAGCTCGACGAAACCGACGTGGACGCGTTCTGCCGGTCGGTCGAAGCGATGGAGCCCACCTTCGGCGGGATCAACCTCGAAGACATCGCGGGCCCGGAGTGTTTCGAGATCGAACAGCGCCTGCGTGAGTCGATGGACATCCCCGTGTTCCACGACGATCAGCACGGGACGGCGATCATCAGCGGCGCGGGGCTGCTCAACGCGGTCGACATCCTCGAGAAGGACATCTCCGAGATGGAGATCACGTTCTCCGGCGCCGGCGCGTCGGCGATCGCGACCGCGAAGTTCTACGTCGAGCTCGGCGCCGACCCCGACAACATCACGATGTGTGACTCCTCGGGGATCATCACCGAGCAGCGCGCCGCGAACGACGACGTGAACGAGTACAAGAAGGAGTTCGCTCGCGACCTGCCCGAGGGTGACCTCGCTGACGCGATGGACGGCGCCGACATGTTCGTCGGCCTCTCGGTCGGCGGCATCGTCTCACAGGAGATGGTGGCGTCGATGGCCGAGGACCCGATCGTGTTCGCGATGGCCAACCCCGAGCCCGAGATCGGCTACGAGGCGGCCCGCGAGGCCCGCGACGACACCGTGATCATGGCGACGGGGCGTTCGGACTACCCGAATCAGGTGAACAACGTGCTCGGGTTCCCGTTCCTGTTCCGGGGCGCGCTCGACGTGCGCGCGACGAGCATCACCGAGAACATGAAGATGGCCGCCGCGGAGGCGCTGGCCGAACTCGCCCGGAAGGACGTGCCCGACGCGGTCGTCAAGGCCTACGGCGACCAGCCGCTCCAGTACGGCCCCGAGTACGTCATTCCCAAGCCCGTCGATCCGCGCGTGCTGTTCGAGGTCGCGCCCGCCGTCGCCGAGGCGGCGATGGAGGAGGGCGTCGCCCGGACGGAGATCGACACCGAGGCGTACTCCGAGAAGCTCGAAGCCCGGCTGGGCAAGTCCCGCGAGATGATGCGGGTCGTGCTCAACAAGGCGAAAAGTACCGATCAGCGGATCGCGCTCGCGGAGGGGACCGACGAGAAGATGGTCCGCGCCGCCGCCCAGATCCAAGAGCAGGGGATCGGCGACCCCGTCCTGCTCGGTAACAGCGACGAGATCGAGGGGATCGCGGCCGACCTCGGGCTGGACTTCACTCCGGAGATCGTCGACCCCCGCGTCGACGAGACCGAAGGCTACGCCGACCGGCTGTACGAGCTCCGCCAGCGCAAGGGAGTCACCCGGAGCGAGGCGAGCGAGCTGATCCGCCGGGACACCAACTACCTCGGCAGCGCGATGGTGGAAGCCGGCGACGCCGACGCGCTGCTGACGGGGCTGACCCACCACTACCCGTCGGCGCTCCGGCCGCCGCTGGAGGTGATCGGGACGGCCGACGACGCCGAGTACGCCGCCGGCGTCTACATGCTGACGTTCAAGAACCGCGTCGTGTTCATCGCGGACGCGACGGTGAATCAGGACCCCAGCGAGGAGGTGCTGGAGGAGATCACCCGACACACCGCCGAGCTCGCACGACGGTTCAACGTCGAACCGCGCGCGGCGCTGCTGTCCTACTCCAACTTCGGCTCCGTGGAGAACGAGGGCACCCGCAAGCCCCGCGCCGCGGCCGCCAGCCTGCGTGAAGACCCCGACGTCGACTTCCCGGTCGACGGCGAGATGCAGGCCGACACCGCGGTGGTCGAGGAGATCCTGACGGATACCTACGAGTTCTCCGAGCTCGACGAGCCCGCGAACGTGCTGGTGTTCCCGAACCTGGAGGCCGGCAACATCGCCTACAAGCTGCTTCAGCGCCTCGGTGGCGCGGAAGCGATCGGTCCGATGCTCGTGGGGATGGACGAGCCCGTCCACGTCATGCAGCGCGGCGACGAGGTCAAGGACATCGTCAACCTCGCCGGCGTCGCCGCCGTCGACGCACAGGGCGAGTAGTCGGCCGTACCGGCAATCCGCGCCGTTTTCCCTCGGATTTAGGAGGAACAGCCGCTTTCTCGAGTAGATTTTCACAGCGTTTTACTGACGCATACCGTCGCCGGCAGGCGGTATGTGGTGTGCGTCCCCGCCACAGAGTATAAGTCAATCCGCCTCATCCGACTGTCTATGGCTGACAAAGACAGTCCGGACGTGAGTCGACGGAAGTTCCTCGGCTTCGCCGGCGCGGCGACGGCGACGGCGGTCGCCGGCTGCGGCGGCGGTGGCGGGACCGACACCGACACCGAGGGGGGGATGGACACCGACACCGACACCGAGAGCGGGATGGGCACCGACACCGAGCCCGAGGAGACGGCGACCGAGCGACCGGAGCCGGAGACCCGTGACGGCTACCTCCAGCGCGCGAACCGCATGACCAACGAGCAGGCGCCGTGGGTGTTCCTCAACCGCCAGTACTCGGTGTACGGCAAGAGCGACGACATCGAGTGGCAGGCCCGCGCCGACGAGTTCATCAACGCCTACGCGATCTCGCCCGCCACGGACAGCGGCGACGACGTGGTGATCAACCAGTCCAGCATGGACAGCGGGCTCGACCCGCAGGACCACCGCGAGACGCCGACGGACAACATCGTGATGCAGGCGTACGAAAAGCTGCTCGACCGCGACCGCGAGGGCGGTATCGTCGACTCGCTCGCGGACGACTACAGCCGGCAGGAGGACGGCCGCGTGCGGTTCTTCATCCGCGACGGCGTCTCGTTCCACTCCGGCGACAACCTCACGCCCGAGGACGTGGCGTTCTCGATCAACCGGATCGTCGACCCCGACACGGGCGGGCTCGCCAGCCCCCAGCAGGACCAGCTCGCGGGCGTCACCGGCGCCGAAGTCGTCGACGGCGAACGCGCGGTCGACGTGATGAGCGAGGGGCTCAACCCCATCGTGTTCGCGCTGTTCGCGAGCTACGGCCCCATCATGAACAAGTCGTGGGTCGAGGCCAACGAGGGCTCCTACATCAACCAGAACGAGGACGGCACCGGGCCGTTCGTGCTGGAGACGTACGAGCAGGGCGTCGAAGTGGTGTTCAACCGTAACACCAACTACTGGCGCGAGGCCCCGGAGATCAGCACGCTGACGTTCCGAGCCTCCAGCGAGTCGAGCACGCGCGTGAACTCGCTGCTCTCCGAGGAGACCGACATCATCGTCAACGTCCCGCCACAGGAGGTGAACCGGGTCGAGCAGAGCGACAGCGCGAGCATCGCCGCCGCGCCGTCGACGCGAGTCATCTTCAACGCGATGCGGTACGACGTGGAGCCGTTCGACTCCCCCGAGTTCCGCCGCGCGGTGAACTACGCGATCGACCTCGAAAGCATCGTCCAGAACGTGCTCAGCACGTTCGGCGACCAGACCGCACAGCCGACGCTGGACGGGTTCTTCGGCTACAACGGCGACCTCGACCCGTACCCGTACGATCCCGAACAGGCCGAGGCGCTGGTCGAGGAGTCCGGCTACGGCGGCGTCGAAGTGGAGCTTCACACGCCGGTCGGGCGCTACCTCAACGACGTCCAGATCGCGCAGGCGGTCGCGGGCTACCTCGACGATCTGGAGAACGTCTCCGCGAGCGTGAACCAGCGTGACTTCCAGGCGCTGGCCAGCGAGATCCTCGACGGGGACATCGAGACCAGCCCCCACTGGTACCTGCTCGGCTGGGGGAACACCACGTTCGACGCGAGCCAGACGCTCATCCCGCTGCTCACCACGGACGGGAACCTCACGAGCTGGTCCAACGACGAGTTCGACCGACTCATCGAGGAGGCCCAGAGCCTGCCCAGCGAAGAATAGATGTCCTACGGACGGTTCCTGCTGAAGCGGGGGCTACAGGGGATCGGGGTAGTCTGGGGCGTCGTCACCATCGTGTTCATGCTCCGGTTCATCACGCCGGGCAGTGCGGTGGACGCGGTGGCGCCGTTGGACGCCAGCCAAGAGCTTCGCGATCGGATCGCCGCGGAGCTGGGGCTGGACCAGCCGTTGTACGTCCAGTATCTCGACTACCTCTGGGACCTGCTTCAGGGCGACATGGGCTACTCCTACATTTCGGGGATCGAGGCCAGCGCGCAGGTGTTCTCGAAGCTGCCGGCCACCATCGAACTGGCCGTCGCCAGCAGCATCATCGCGATCGGCCTCTCGATCCCGCTGGGCGTGATCAGCGCGACCCGGCGCCACGAGCCTGCCGACTACGCGGCGACGACGTTCTCGCTGGTCGGTATCTCGACGCCGAACTTCTGGCTGGGGATCATGCTGATCCTGGTGCTGTCGGTGGAGTTCGGGCTGTTCCCGACCAGCGGCCGCGCGTTCGGCTTCGGCGCCGCGTTCAGCACCCTCGTCAACCAAGGTGTCGGCCCCGGCATCGACGCGTTCTGGCAGTGGCTCCATCACATCATCCTCCCCGCGGTGACGCTGGGGACGTACTTCACGGCGCTGATCACCCGGCTCACCCGCTCGGGGATGCTCGAAGAGCTGGGCCAGTCCTACGTGCGGGCGACCCGCGCGAAGGGGCTGCCCGAGTCGCTGGTCCGGTACAAGCACGCGCTCCGGAACACGCTCATCCCCGTGATCACCGTGCTCGGCCTCCAGCTCGGCACGCTGATCGGCGGGGCGGTCATCACCGAGGCGGTGTTCTCCTGGCCGGGGCTTGGCACGACGCTGATCAACGCGATCAACGCCCGTGACTGGCCGATCCTGCAGGCGACGCTGGTGGTGATCGGCAGCGGCTTCGTGATCGTGAACCTCGTCGTCGACGCCGTCTACGCGTATCTCGACCCACAGGTGGTCGCCGAATGATCTCCCCACGAACGCTGAGAAACCTCAAGAAAGAGCTGCGATCGAGCGCCCTCGCGAAGCTGGGTATCGTACTCGTGTTGGCCATGATCCTGGTCGCGGCGTTCGCCCCCTTCATCGCGCTGCACAACCCGACGAATCAGGACCTCGAAGAGAACAACCTCCCGCCGCTGGGCTTCAGCCGAACCACCGAGGAGACCTCCTCGGAGATGGTCAACGGCTCGCTCGAGATCGTCAACGAGACGGTGCGGATCAACGCGACCGCGAGCCACCCGCTGGGCACCAACTCCCTCGGACAGGACGTCTACTCCCGGGCGGTGTACGGCGCCCGCACGTCGATGATGGTCGGCGTCCTCGGGACGGTGCTCGCGGCGGTTCTCGGCGTGAGCGTCGGCCTCGTCGCGGGCTTCTACCGCGGCCGGGTCGACGACGCGCTGATGCGCTTTGCGGACGTGTCGCTTGCGTTCCCGTCGCTGGTGCTCGCGATCGCGCTGATCGGGCTCTGGGGGCGGGCGGCCGTCGACGTTCCCGACCCGTTCGTGGCGTTGGGGATCGTCGACCCGGTCCGGGCAGCCTTCGGCTTACCGACCGGGATGCCCGACTCCTTCGTACTCCCCGGGACGGTGATCATCGTCGTCGGGCTGGTGAACTGGGTGTGGTTCGCCCGGATCGCCCGCGGCGAGGCGCTGTCGATCCGCGAGGAGGAGTACGTCAAGGCCGCCCGGGCGCTGGGTGCCAGCGACGCCCGGATCATCGGCCGGCACGTCCTCCCCAACGCGACGACGCCGATCCTGGTGCTCGCGACGATCCAGGTCGCCGCGATCATCCTGCTCGAATCCTCACTCTCCTTCCTCGGCTTCTCGGGGACGACGCTCTCTTGGGGGTTCGACATCTCCCAAGGGCGTGGCTACCTCTCCAGCGCGTGGTGGATCGCCACGGTGCCGGGGCTGGCGATCGTGTTCGCGGTGATCGGCGTCAACCTCGTCGGCGACTGGCTCAGAGACGCCTTGGACCCCGGTATCGAGGGGGAGGGGGGTGTCTGAGATGACCGACGAGATCCTCAAAGTGCGGAACCTCACGACCCGCTTCTTCACCGAGGAGGGGCAGGTCAACGCCGTCGAGTCCGTCGACTTCGACGTCCGCGACGGCGAGACGTTCGGCATCGTCGGCGAGTCCGGCTCCGGGAAATCCGTCACCGCGCTCTCGCTGATCGACCTGGTGGAGACGCCGGGCCGGATCGTCGAAGGCGAGGTGTGGTACCGCGACGCCGACCTCGCCGAGGAACACCGGGAGTCCCACCCCGATGCCGTCGACGGCGACTACGTCGACGTGCGCCAGCTGCCGGAGTCGACCCGGCGCTGGCTCCGCGGGCCGGCGTTCGCGACGATCTTCCAGGACCCGATGAGCAGCCTCAACCCCTCGATCACCGTCGGCGAGCAGATCGCCGAGGCGGTCGAGGTCCAGCGCCGCGCCCGCGCGAACCCGCGGCGCACCCGCTCCCGGACACAGGGGTACGGGCTCGGGCGCCTGCTCGTCGACTCCGTGGTTCCCTCACGGGATTACGTCTCCGAGGAGAGCCACGAGCGCGCGGTCGAACTGCTCGAACGGGTCGGAATCCCCGACCCCGAACAGCGTGCCGAGGAGTACCCCCACGAGTTCTCGGGCGGGATGCTCCAGCGCGCGATGGTCGCACAGGCGCTGGCCGGCGAGCCCGACGTGCTGATCGCCGACGAGCCGACGACCGCGCTCGACGTGACCATTCAGGCCCAGATCCTGAACCTCCTGCGGGATCTGCAGGAGGAGGAGGACATGAGCGTCGTCCTGATCACCCACAACCTCGGCGTGATCGCCCGCATGTGCCAGCGTGTCGGCGTGATGTACGCCGGCGAGGTGGTCGAACGCGGCGCGCTCGAAGACGTGTTTCAGAACCCCGTCCACCCCTACACCGAGGGGCTGCTGGGGTCGATCCCGGACATCGAGGACCCGGCGCCGCGGCTCTCGCCGATCGAGGGGAACGTCCCCAGCCTGCTGGATTCGGAGATGGGCGAGGAGTGCTACTTCGCCGACCGCTGTCCGAAGGCGATGGAGTCCTGCCTCCACCGCATCGACGAGCACGAGGCGGAGTCGACGGTCGACGACGCCGCACACCACGTGCGCTGTGTGCTCGCGAACCGGGAGTACGACGAGTCCGAAGCGCTTGGCCCCGAGGCGAAACAGGAGGTGATCACGGATGACTGATCGCGACGACGACGCACTCTTGCAGGTCCGGAACCTCCGGAAGTACTACGAGGACGGCGGCGGGCTGCTCGATCGCTTCCTCGGTAACGAGGCGACCAGCGTGAAAGCCGTCGACGGCGTCAGCTTCGACGTCCACGAGGGCGAGACGCTGGGGCTGGTCGGCGAGTCCGGCTGCGGGAAGTCCACCACCGGCGAGACGCTGCTGCGCTTGCGCGAGGCGACCGGCGGCACGGTCGCGTTCGACGGCGAAGAGGTGTTCGACCTCGACGACGAGTCGCTGTCAGCGTTCCGCCGGCGGGCCCAGATCGTGTTCCAGGACCCGTTCTCCAGCCTCGACCCGCGAATGACCGTCGGCGCAATCGTCGCCGAGGGGATGCGGATCCACGGGCTGCCCGAGTCGGACCCGACGGTCGCGACCGACGCCGAACTCACCGTCGCGGACGAGACCGACCGGACCGTCGACGTGACGGTCGCCGACGACCTCGACCGCGTGGTCGAGGCGGGCGACGACGGCGTCGCCCGCGTCCCCGTGACGGTACAGCGCGTCGAAACGGACGACGAGGACGGCGTGGCGTACGACGCGACCGTCGACGAGTACGAGGAGCTGCTCGGCGCGACCGTCGAGGAACGCGACGGCGAGCTCCACGTCGCGGTGACCGTCACCGGCTCGGCCCGGCAGATCCGCAACGCCAGAGCCGGCGCGCTGCTCGAACGCGTGGGACTGTCGGCCGATCAGGTCGACCGCTACCCCCACGAGTTCTCGGGCGGGCAGCGCCAGCGCGTCGGCATCGCCCGCGCGCTCGCGCTCGACCCGGAGTTCATCGTGCTCGACGAGCCCGTCAGCGCGCTCGACGTCTCCGTGCAGGCGCAGGTGCTGAACCTGCTCGACGATCTGCAGGACGAGTTCGGGCTGACGTACCTGTTCATCGCCCACGACCTGAGCGTCGTCCGGCACATCTGTGACCGCGTCGCGGTGATGTATCTCGGCAAGGTCGCCGAGCTCGGGCCGACCGACGAGATCTTCGAGAACCCCGACCACCCCTACACCGAGGCGCTGCTGGAGAGCGTCCCGCGGGCGGAGGTCGAAGAGCAAGGTCGCCGCGTGGCGACGCTCTCCGGCGACGTGCCGTCGCCGCGGAACCCGCCCTCGGGCTGTCGGTTCCGGACGCGGTGTCCGAAGGTGATCCCGCCCGACGACGTCGACATCGAGCAGTCGGCGTTCCGGGACGTGATGGATCTCCGCGAGGACGTCGCGGCCGAACGGCTCGACCCCGCGGAGATCCGGGAGACCGAGCCCGCCGAGTACCGCAAGCAGGAGGTCCCGGGGATCACCGGCGAGAACGCCGCGGTCGTCGACGAGGCGCTGGAGGCCGTCGCCGACGGCGAGTTCGACACCGCCGCGGAGACGCTCCGTGAGCGCTTCGAGACGGTGTGTGAGACGACGCCGCCGGACGACGAGCCCGGCGCCGACGGCGAGGTCGTGGCCTGTCACCTCCACGACTGAGCTGTCGCCGACTCCGATTCGTTTCTGACTGTGGGCAGCAACGTTCACGTAGCCCCCGCCCCACGGTTCGGCTATGAACGCAGCCGACGTGATGACCGCCGACGTTGAGACCGTCGCACCCGACGACGAGGTCGGCGAGGTGTTGGCCCGCCTCGCGGACGTGAACTTCAGCGGCTTCCCGGTCGTCGACGAGGGCCGACTCGTCGGCGTCGTCACCGAGGGCGACCTCGTCGACCTGTTCGAGGTCGAGGACCGCGTGCTCTGGATCCCGATCGGCATCCCGCCGATCGTCGACACGCTGACGTACGCGTTCGACCTCCCGGGCGACGACGTGGACATCGCCGCCCACGCCGACGATCCGATCAGCTCGGTGATGACTGCGGATCCCGTGACCGTCGACGTCGACGCGAGTATCGACGCGCTGCTGGATCTGCTCGCCAACCCCGAACGCGACATCAACCGACTGCCCGTGCTCGACGGCGAGGAACTGGTGGGCATCATCACCCGACAGGACCTGCTGCGCGGACTCCGGCGGGAACGGGACGCGGCCGGCGCGGCCGGCGCGGAGTAGCTACAGCGTGTCGACCGCCGGCGAAGCAGTACGCCTAAGCCGCCGCTGGTCCTCGCTCTGGCCGTGTCTCGCTACCGGAACCTCGCGCTCTTTCTGACGCTCGCTGCCATCTGGGGCTCGGCGTTCATGGCGATCAAGGCCGGGCTGGCGGTGTTCCCGCCGGTGCTGTTCGCGGCGGTGCGCTACGACATCGCGGGCGTGTTGATGCTCGGCTACGCGTGGTGGGTGCTCGACGACCCCATCCCGCGGGGCCGGGACCAGTGGGCCAGCGTCGCCGTCGGCGCGGTGCTGGTGATCGCGGCCTACCACGCGTTGCTGTTCGTGGGCGAGGCCGACGACGCCGTCACCAGCGCGTCGGCGTCGGTGCTCGTCGGCCTGAGCCCGATCCTGACGACCGGGTTCGCCCGGCTGTTCGTCCCGCAGGAGCGGCTCGAACCCGCCGGGTTCGTCGGGCTGTTGCTCGGACTCGCCGGCGCGGTCGTGATCGCGAACCCCGACCCGGCGAACCTGCTTTCCGGTGGAATGGGGGCGAAGCTGCTGATCGTCGCCGCGGCGGCGTCGTTCGCGCTGGGCAGCGTGCTCACCCGCTGGCTCGACACCGACCTCCCCATCGAGGCGATGGAGGGGTGGTCGATGCTGCTCGGCGCGCTCCTGATGCACGTCGTGAGCGCGGGGCTGGGCGAATCGTTCGCGGGCATCGAGCTGAACCTCCTGGCAGTGCTGAGCATGGGCTACCTCTCGATCCTCGCCAGCGCGGTCGGCTTCCTGATCTACTTCGACCTGCTGGACCGGCTGGGACCGATCGAGATCAACCTCGTCTCCTACGTGGCGCCGGTGTTCGCGGCCGTTTCGGGCTGGCTGGTGCTCGACGAGGTGGTCACTGCCGAGACGGTCGCGGGCTTCCTGCTGATCCTCGCGGGCTTTGCGCTGCTGAAACGCCGCCAGATCGCCTCGGAGCTCGATCGGGTCGGCGTCGGCAGCTAGACTCGCTCGCCCCCCTTGTACACCGCCGTCGGGTCGTGGAGCGTCGAGATGTCCGACAGCGGCGACTCCGCGAACGCGACGAGGTCGGCGTGGTTGCCCGCCGTGAGCGTCCCGACGTCGTCGGCGGGCACCGTCTCGGCTGCCGTCCCCGTGCCCGCGACGATCGCCTCGTGTTCGCTCATGCCGATCTCCTCGACGAACAGCTCCGCCTCCAGCGCGTTCTCGCCGTGTGCGACCGGTTCGGGCCCGAGGAAGTCGGTGCCGAGCGCGATCGGCACGCCCGCCTCGTACGCCCGCCGGGTCGCCTCGAAGTGAGCCTCGCTGGCCTCGCTGGCCTTCCGCAGCCCGTACTCGGGCACGCCGAACTCCTCGCCGCGCTCGACGAGTCGGTGCATGATCGACAGCGTCGGGACGAACACCGCGCCCGTCTCCTCGAACAGGTCGAGACACTCCTGGTCGATGTAGAAGCCGTGTTCGATCGTGTCGACGCCGTTTCTGAGCGCGGCCTTGATCCCCGGCGCGCCCTGTGCGTGGGAGGCAACCGGGATACCGACGCGGTGGGCCTCCTCGGTGAACGCCCGGATCTCCGCGTCGGTGAACTGGCTCTGGCTGGGGGCGTCCTTCTCGCTGAGCACGCCGCCGGTGGTCATGATCTTGATGAGGTCGGCGCCCTCCCGGATTCGCTCGCGGGCGCCTTTCCGACACTCGTCCGCGCCGTCGACGATCTGGCTCCCGCCGCCGTCGTCGCTCGTCGCCCACTCGTAGGGGAGGTAGTGACGGTCGCCGTGGCCCGCCGTCTGGGAGAAGCTGCTGCCGCTGGTGAACACGCGCGGCCCCGGGATCGTCCCGTCGTCGACGGCGCATCGGATCGGCAGGCCGGCCTCGCTGCCAACGTCCCTGACGGCGGTGAAGCCGGCTTCGAGCAGCGTCCGCACGTCGGCGGTCGCCCGCGCGGTCGCGAGCTCGGTCGACTCCCGGATCCAGTCGAACGGCTCCATCGACCGACTCCCCTTCAGGTGGAGGTGGGCGTCGATCAGCCCCGGGATCACCGTCTCGCCGGAGTGGTCGATGCGTTCGGCGTCGTCGGGGACCGAGACGGCTTCGGCGGCCCCGACTTCGACGATCCGGCCGTCCTCGACGAGGATCCGGGCGTCGCTGATCGGCTGTTTGCCGGTGCCGTCGACGAGGGTGCCGCAGTCGATGTACTCCATCGATGTCTGTTAGCGAACCACATCTGTTAGTGGTTCGGCTCCCGGCAGTCCCGAGGGGGGACGAACGCCGGACTCATGCCCGCGCGGGTCCAATCGCGTCCATGACCGACGCCACGCCCGCAGACTGGGAGACACAGCTCCGCCGGAACCGCGAGGAGAAAGACGACTTTTTCGCCGAGCATCCGCAGTCGCCGGTGCCGCCGGAGCACCGCGATACGTTCGACGGCCTCGACTACTTCGACCCCGACCCCGCGTTCCGGGTGGCGGCCGAGGTAACCGTCCACGACGAGCCCGAGCCGGTGGAGATGGAGACGACCAACGGCCCGCCGACGCGTTACCTCCGCGTCGCGACGTTCGCGTTCGAACTCCGGGGCGAGGACTGCGAGCTCCACGCCTACCGGCAGGAGAACAGCGAGGACGACACGCTGTTTGTCCCGTTCCGGGACAAGACGACGGGTCAGCAGACGTACTCCGGGGGGCGGTACATGGAGTTCGAGCCGGAGGGGGAACTGGAGACGGGCGACACCGCCACGCTCGACTTCAACCTCGCGTACTCGCCGTTCTGTGCGTTCAGCGAGACGTTCGCCTGCCCGCTGCCGCCCGAGGAGAACTGGCTCGAAGTAGTCGTCCCCGCCGGCGAGAAGAAACCCGAACTCGGCGAGAACTGAGCGCTAGGGGACGACCAGATCCACGACCGTCTCGCCGTCGACGACGAGGTTGTACGCTTCCTCGTCGTCGTTCCACAGCACGAGCGCGTTCTCCATCGACAGCACCGCCCCGTAGTCGGCCTCACCCAATGCGCGGTTGAGTTCGGTGTGCTGGGTGAGCACCGCGTACTGCTCGGTGTCCTCGCTGCCGTCGCCGATCTTGAACACGGGGTTGGGATCGGCGCCGTACTCCCGCGTCCGTTCGCCCTGTCGGCTCAGGTCGGGGCTGAGCTTCACCGTCAACAGGTCGATGCGGTTGCTGACGTGGCGCTCCATCTCCGCGGCTTTGGCGTGGCGGTCCTCGGAGGCAGCGATCCGACTCCGTCGCTTCCCGTCCGGGCGCAACAGCGCGTACGCGAACTGCACCGACGTCTTCGTGAACGTCCCCGGCTCGTCGCGTTCCGCGGGACTGTCGGTCCCGCGTTCACCCTCGTCCAACTGCTGTTGCATCCGGGGGGCCTCGACGTCCGCACGGACGTCGAACGACCAGCCCCGATCCGACGGCGACTCGCCGGGCCAGAGCCTGAGGGTGGGTGAGTACACCGACGGCCCCGAGTCCGGCCGGGCGAGCGCGCGCTCGACCTCGCGGAGCCCCGTCGCGGTCTCCAGATCAGCGGGCGCGATCGCGAGCATCGTGCCGTCGTCGGCGACCGCGTCGAGGTAGCGAGCCGCCGTCGCTTCCGGGTCGGCCAGCTCCGAGAGCACGTTACAGAACGTGAGCAGGTCCACCTCTCCCACCGACTCGGGGTCGAACTCCTCGGCGCGCTCGCGGTGGACCGTAGTTCGGACGTTCCGGGGGGTCTCCGCCAGCAGGTCTTCGAGCAGATCCGCGGCCGGCGAGGGCTCCAGCGCGTGGTACTCGATCAGTGGCGGCTCGCCGTCGTCGCTCGCCGCCTCGTGGAGGTAGTCGATCAGCGCCAGCGCGGGGCCGCCGACGCCGGCGCCGACGTCGAGCACGCGCAGCGTCCGCGGCAGGTCGCCGTTCGCCGCGAGATCGTCGAGCACGTACCCCATCGCGGCGTAGTAGTCCGGCAGGTGGTAGATCGCGTACCCCAGCGCCGCGGTTTCGTCGTACTCGACGGGGTTGCCGTGGTAGTAGTCGTCCTTGAGGCGGCGGACCGCCTCCCGGAGTTGGTCGCCGGCGTCGCCGTCGTTCCAGTCGAGCCCGAACCGCTCGACGAGCCGGTCGACGACGACGCGCTCGTATTCGGCGGGGAGCGCTTCGGGTGCCCACCCCGGTGGGGAGACGGGCGTGTCGTCGGCGGGGACGAACGTGCCGTCCTCCCGTTCCACGAGGTCGAAGTCGAACGCCGCCGTCCGGAGTTCCTGCCGGACCACTGCAGGGTGGGGCGTGTCGTCGAAGTACTCCCGGATCTCCTCGGGGTCGATCGGGCGAACCTCCCGGAGGTAGTTCACGGTGTCCCGGAGGCGGTCGCGGTCGACGGTCATCGATCACCCCCCGCGAGCCCGTCGGCTGCGTCGCCGGCTTCGTCGTACAGCGCCGCGAACGCTTCGCCGTCGGCGTCGGCGATCTCGCGTGCGGCGTCGGCGACCGCGTCGGCGCCGCCGAAGGCGTCCTGAACGTCGGCGTACACGTGCGCGTCGCCGTTGGTCACCGTCGCGGCGAGGTCGGACAGCCCCGCTGAGACGGGCGTGTGGAACTCCTCGCGGACCTCGTCACCGGCCAGCGCCCACGCGAGGACGGCGGCGTGGCTCTTCGCTTGGATCGTCGACATGGCGTCGTCGTGCTCCGCGGGCGTGGTCTCGAACAGCTCGTTGCCCGCCGCCCGCAGCGCGTCGAGCAGGGGGGAGAGTGTCGGCCCCACCGCGTCGGCGACGAGCGCGACGTTGCCCGGCGCCCGCTCGGGGGCGAACAGCGGGTGGAGGCTCGCGCGCTCGCGGTCGGGGAGCTGGTCGCGCATCGCCGCCACGGGCTCGGCCATCACGCCCGAAAGGTCGAGCATCGCTGCCTCGGTGTACGCCGCCCAGTCCGCGACCGCCGTCTCGACGGCGGGGATGGGGACCGCCAGCGCGACCGTCTCGAACGTGCGGTCCGTCGCCGGCACACCCTCGTCGAGCGCGACCGCGTCGGCGTCGAACTCGGCGGCGGCGTCCTCGGCGGCCGCGGTGTCGGTGTCGACGAACGCGAGGTCGACCGTCGCCTCGCTGTCGGCGAGCGTCCCGGCCAGCCAGCGACCCATCGCGCCGGCGCCGACGATACAGAGCGTCATCTACCCGTACTGGTGGTCGTCGGGTGAAAAGGGGCGCGGATGTCGGTGGTTCGGTGTGGGTGTCGTCGTGAGGGCTGTGCGGTGGCGCGAAGCGGGCGCGCCTCCGTGCGCGCCCCGAGCGCGAGGGACGAACGAGCGAACGGAGTGAGCGAGTGAGTCGGCTGGGGAGGCTCGTGGGCTGTGCAGTCGGGCGGGGCTGAAAGGGGCTGCTCGCTCGGCGAACCCGGAGGAAGCAAGGACCGCAGGGAGCGAAGCGACCGAGGACCGCAGCGACTCCCGGGAACCGAGCGAGCAGGGGCTTTCTAGCGGTTGCTGCCGTGAATCTTCTTGTCGGCGTACGGAGTCGTCACTGAACCGCCAGGGGCTTTCACGGTGTTCGTGACGGCGATGTTCGTCGACCCGACAGCAGCAGTAAGCCAGTCTCTATCGCCTCACACCTCCAACTGTTCCGGGTAGTCGGTGAAGTTCTCGTACCCGTCCTCGGTCACCACCGCGATGTCCTCGATGCGGACGCCGCCGTGCTCCGGGTCGTACAGCCCGGGTTCGATCGTCACGATCTGCCCGGCCTCCAGCTCCCCGCCACGCGGCGACAACGAAGGCGCCTCGTGGACGTCCAATCCCACGCCGTGACCGGTGCTGTGGATGAACCCCGTCTCGGTTGAGGGGTCGTCCCGGAGCGTCGGGTAGCCGGCGTCCTCGTACACGTCACACACTGCCGCGTGGACGTCGGCGCCGGTCGCGCCGGCCTCCAACTCCTCGAACGCCGCGCGTTTGGCCTCTTGGGTGAGTTCGTACCACTCCGCGATCGTTTCGCTGGCCTCGCCCTTGACGAACGTCCGGGTCATGTCCGAGTGATAGCCCGTCTCCTTGCTCCGCGGGAAGATGTCGACGATGATGGGCTGGCCCGCCTCCAGCGGCCCGCTGCCGCGGTTGTGCGGGTCCGCGGCGTCAGTGCCGCAGGCGACGATCGTCTCGTCCAGCGCGCAGCCGTGTTCGAGCAGCGTCACCTCGATTTCGGTCTTGACGCGTTCGCTGGTGAGCGGTTCGTCCTCGTAGTACAGTGTCCCGTTCCGGACGTCCGCGGCGTCGAGCAGCTCTTCGCAGGCCTGCATCGACTCCTCGTTCGCGATCGTGGCCTCGCGGACGTGCTCGATCTCCTCCTCCGTTTTCACCGCGCGGATGTCGTCGACGACGCCGTCTGCGTCGACTGCCAGCGCGATCCCCTCCTCGCGCAGGCCGTCGGCTGCACCGACGGGGAACGTCTCCGGCACTGCGACCGAGTCGATGCCGTGGGCGTCGAGAAACGCCGCCTGTAGCTTCGCCCGAGCGGTGCCGGCGCCGTGCTCCTCGCGGAGCGACTGGTAGTCGTACTCGGAGGTGCGGTCGACGCTGCCGCGGGCCTCCTTCGTCGCGCGGCCGTACTCCAGCCCCGAGGTGAGCAGGACGGTCTCTTCGGGCGTGTAGACCGTGAAGAAGGGGTCGGGCGCGTCGAACCCCGAGAGGTAGCGTTGGGTCGAGTCGTCGCTGTCGGCGTACACTGCGTAGCCGTCGAGCCCCTCGTCGGCGAGGTACTCGTCGAGCGAACTGGTGTCGATCTCCATGGCCGTGGTAGCGGCCGGGGCGGGCAAAGGCGTTACCGTCGCGGCCACGTTGGCAGCGAGCGGCGACACAAAGGATTTGCCGCCACCGATCGAGCACCCTCTGTGCGACGACGTGCCCTCCTCTCGCTGTCCGCGCTCGCGCTCGCCGGCTGTACCGCGCCCGAGTCCGACCAGATCGGCGTTCCGACCGCGACCTCTGACTGCCCGCCGGTCGGCGACCGGATCGTCTGTGTCCCCGAGACCGACCCCGAGTCGGTCGCGGTCGCACTGACCGGCGATTCGCGGTCGATCTCCCCGCCCGAGACAGTGACGTTCACGCTCGAAAACGGATCGGATCGGACGCTGTCGACCAACTTCTACGCGTGGACGCTCTGGAAACGCGTCGACGGCGACTGGCACCGCGTGGTCCCGGACATCTGGCGGGAGCCGTTGATGACGCTCGATCCCGGCGAACGCCACGAGTGGGAACTCACCGCGGAGCACGACCTCCCCCCGGACCCGGGTCGGTACTACGACGCGTGGCTCGACGCCGGAACCGTCGGCGGCCTCGGCGGCGGCGAGTACGCGTTCACCGCGGACGGCGTCCTCGGCGACGCCGAGGGGCAGACGCTCGGCTTCGCGGCCCGCTTGGGCGTCGACGCCCCCGAACTGTCGATCGGATCGACCGAACGGGTCGGCGACGTCGCCCGCGACAGCGGAGTCGTGACTGTCCGGGGCGACGGCGAGGGCGACGACGACGCCCGCGCCGAGCTAACCGCCCACCGCGTCGAGGCCGCTGAGGACCCGGAGCGAGTCATCCCCGAACAGGCCGCACACGACTACCGGCTGCGGAACACGCTGCCGTACTTCGAAGACGGCGTCGATCGCGTCCGGTACGTTGAGGAGAACCACGCGATCACGCCGTCGTTCGGGATCGACGAGCCGTACGCGGTCCGCTACGAGGGAGAGCTGTACGAACTGACGGCGAGCGAGGGGGAGAACGAGTAGCGGTCGCGACTACCAGGTGCCGTGGAACGTGTCGAAAGAGAGCTCGTCCAGCGGCTTGTTGCCGACGGCGATCTCGTACTCGCCGGGGGTCAGCATCGGCTTGTGGAACTGCGGGCCGTCGTCGGTGGTGATGCGGGGACAGCCCGTGTTGACAAAGGCGTCCATGTCGAAGTTGCGCAGGCGGTCCGGCGTCACCTCGTCCATCGTGATCAGGTAGGCGTTCTCGTTCTCGTCGACGATACGCTCGGCGGTCTCCCAACGGCCCTGCCCGATCTTGGTACAGAAGATGACGCCCCACTTCTCGGCGTCCATCGCGCGGTGGACCGCGCCGTAGCGCTGCTTCATGAACTTCTCCGTGTCCGCGACGGTGACGACGTTGTTCACGGGGTCGGCGATGACGACCTTCTTGTCGGGGTGCTCCATCGCCAGCCCGAGCGGGTGGAACTTCCCGCCGCCGACGTACAGCACCTGATCGGCGTCGATGTCCGCCGAAGCGTAGTTGCAGCCGAGCACCTGCCCCTCGTGGGTCAGGCGGTCGTCGCCCCGCCGGGTGTGGACCTCGTAGCCTTTCTCTTGGAGCCACTCCTTCATGTCGGGGAAGAGGTTCATGTGCTGGGCCGTCGTGACCAGCCCCACGTCGTCCTCGGGGAGCTCCTCCAGCGCCTCCTCCATCATCGGGAACACGTCCACGTTGGAGAACAGCGGCACGTAGATGATCTTCTCGGAGTTCTTCATCGGCGAGTGGCCGAAGTGGACGAACACGTCGGTGCGGCGCATCAGGAACGTGTCGAGGTCACAGGCGCCGTAGCAGGGCTGGCCCGACAACATGAACGTCACGTCGTCGGGCGCCAGCGCGCGCAGGTCGTCGGCGACCGCGGGGCCGCGGCGCTTGAGCCCCTCGGGGAACTGCAGGCCGACCTTCTTGGCGTCTTTCTCTTCGATCTCCTCGATGATCCGTTCGAGTTCGTAGTCCCACTCCCGGTCGTGGCGCAGGGACATCCCCGTGTTCCGGAGGTCCCCCTCGCTCGTGGCGTCGCCGGCGGCGTCCTGACTCATTAGCGTCGTTACCGGGTACGGACGGATAATCCCCGCGTTTCCGTCAGTCACGTGCTCCCGCGACCCACGACTGGTTGCTCAGCGCTCGAACACGAGCGAGAGCAGCTTCCGCTCGGCGGCGGTCAGATGCTCCGACAGCGTCGGCTGGCTGATCCCCAGCCGGTCGGCCAGCGCCTCGCTGCCCACCTGCCGGGGCCAGTCGTAGTAGCCCGCCTCGAAGGCGGTTTCGAGCACCTCCTGCTGGCGCTCGGTCAGTCGGCGCTCCAGCGCGCGCTCGAACTCGCGGTGGCTGAAAAGCGGCGTGAACGTCTCCTGCTCCCGTTTCGCGACGAGGTCGCCGCCGTACTCCGCCTGAAACGTCGAGATCACGTCGCCGGCGTCGTACTCGCCGGGCAGCTCCGCGACGATGCGGCCCTCGCCGTGGTCGCCGACGACCGAGCGCGGGAGCGCACCCAGCTCCGCCAGCCGCACCGCCGGACAGTTCTCCTCGACGAGGAACTCCAGCAACCCCCCGTCGTCGTAGCGCTCGATCACCGTGACCGAAACCGACGCGTGCTCCGCCGACAGCGTCTCGACGACCGACAGGTCGGTGCCGCGAACGCTGTAGAACTCCGCGTACGCCCCGTCGGCGCGGGGGACCATCTCTTCGAGTTCGAGCCGACAGGACGCCGCCGCCGACGCGCCGACGAACGGGTACGTCGGGTCGTCGAACGCGAACTCGAGTTCGACGACCGAGTCGCTACTTGATTGGCCCGACCGAACAGACATGTCAACAGTTACCGCACCAACGACCAAAAACCCCGGGGTGGATGCGTCTGGGGGTCGCCTTCCCGCGGCCGTCGACGCCGCTCGACCCCGCCGCCGGTGGACACCGATGCCGAGCCGCCGATCGCACTCCGGTCCACACTCCGCCGCCCACTCGGAGGGTCCCACGCCTCCGGCTACGGGTAGCGGCTTCTCACGCCTAAACTATCTGCCTATGCTGTTAGGCGTTGGTTACTCGTCGTCCCCGGCGGGCGCCGCGTCGGCGGCGAACTCTCCGGCGTAGGAGTAGTACTCCTGCGGGTCGGGGAAGAAGGCCGACACGTCGTCGTGCTCGACCGAGGCAATCACGGTGCCGTCGAGCTTTCGGAACTGGGTGTGCATCTCCCCGCGCTCGGTCGCGGCACGAACGAGCCCGGCCCCCTCGCGCTTCCGGAACGCGCCGGCGACGAACACGATCAGCTCCTCGTCGTGGTCGAGACACTCGGTGACGATGAACGTCGTCGGGCCGGCGCCGGCCTGATACACCGCGGTCTCGTCGAACTCGGCACGCTCGCGTGCGTCGACGACCGTCTCCGCGGTGTCGCTGTCGACCAGATACGTCAGGCCCCAGTGCTCGGCGCCCTCGGTGTCGGGGGCGACGGGAGAGGTGTCCTGTGAGAACACGACGAGCGTCTCGTAGCCGGCGTCCTCGCGGTCGGCAGCCATCGCTTTCGTGTCCTCGACCGTCCGTTGCCAGCCGTCGCGGATCACGTCGGCGTCGTTGGCGATCCGGTCGAGCTCGTCCGGCACGCCCTCGCCCTCGGGGTTGACCATACCGTTACAGGGGTGTCGTCGCTGATAAATGGTGTGCGTTCCCACTCAGCCGGGCACGCCGAACACGAACTCCAGTGCCGCCGACACCGCCAGCACGGCGACTGCGGTGACGAACAGCTTCACGTTGCGGTCCACCCGGTCCGAAAACGGGAGCCGGTTCCCTCGCAGCGGCGGGAGCTCCTGTATCTTGTCCTCGAAGCGGTTCGGCTCCCCGCTCTCGAGGTCGACGATCTGGCCGTCCCGTTTGGGGCGTTCGGGCTGGATCCCGAAGCTCCCGACCCCGAACAGCAGCGTCCCGACCACGAACAGCAGCAGCTTCAGGGTGGGGAGGCCGCCCCCGAACAGGAACGCCGGCACTGCGGCGACGGCGACGATCAGCACCGTCGCTGCGACGACCCAGAGCGCGAACTCCGCGTAGCGGAGGAGGCGTCTACTCGCCACGGGTCTCTCGACCCAGCCGGGCGTCCACGTCCGCGTACTCGTCGGAGTGGCGGTGGCAGTAGCTCTTCCGCCCCGTGTCGCTGACCGTGTAGTGCTCGGGGCGCTCACTGTCACAGACGCCGCCGAACTCCTCGCGGAGCAGGTCGCGTGCCTCGCTGGGGTGGCCGGCTTTCACCCGTTCGAGCGCCCGCTCGATCGGCTCCTCGACGGAGGCGGGCCTGTCGACGCCGTCGAACAGGTCGGCGACCGCCTCCTCGATGTCGTCGTGTTTCGAGAAGCTGCCGGTCCGGCGCTTCACGCGGTCGGTGATCGAGAGCTCGACCCGGGTCCGCTCCCGGACGATCTCCCGGAACCGCTCGATCGCCTCCCACACGTCGTCGTCGAGATCCTGGTACGGATCGGGCCGGATCTTCGCCGGGCAGCGCGTCGAGAACTGACAGCCCTGGGGCGGGTCCCGCGGGCTCGGCGGCGTCCCGGGGAGCGTGATCCGGTCGATCGTCGCCGTCGGGTCCGGCCGCGGGATCGCCGACAGCAGCGACTTCGTGTACGGGTTCGACGGCGCGTTGAACAGCTCCTCCGTCTCGCCGAGCTCCATGATCTTCCCGAGGTACATCACCGCCACGCGGTCACAGATGTGCCGGACGACGCTCAGGTCGTGGGCGATGAACAGGTAGGTAAGATCGAGCTCCTCCTGAAGATCTTCGAGCAGCGTGATGATCTTCGCCTGGACGCTCACGTCGAGCGCGCTGACGGGCTCGTCGAGCACGACGAACTCGGGGTTGAGCGCGAGCGCGCGGGCGATGCCGACGCGCTGGCGCTGCCCGCCCGAGAACTGGTGGGGGTAGCGGAAGTAGTGCTCCTCCTGCAGCCCGACTTTCTCCAGCAGCTCACGCACGCGCTGTCGGCGGTCGCGGTCGGTCTTCCAGTCGTGTGCGTCGAGCGGCTCGCGGATGATCTCGCCGACGGTCATCCGGTCGTTGAGGCTGGACTCGGGGTCTTGGAACACCATCTGGGCGTTCCGCCGCCACTGTTTCAGGTCCTGCCCGGAGAGCTCGGTGATGTCGGTGCCGTCGAAGGAGACGGTCCCCTCCGTGGCCTGTTCGAGCCGGATCAGCGTCCGGCCGAGCGTACTCTTGCCCGAGCCGGACTCGCCGACCAGCCCGAACGTCTCGCCGCGTTTGATCTCGAAGTCGACGCCGTCGACGGCCTGTACCGGCGGCGGCGCGAACACGCCGTCGCCGCCGTAGTACTTCTTGAGCCCCTCGACTTCGATGAGCGTCTCCTCCTCGGTCGGGTCGTCGCGCTGAAGCTGTTGACTCATTCGTTCTCACCTCCGTCGGCCGCGGCGAGCTCCCGGTGGCGCTCGACGCGGCGGTCCTCGGGTTCCTCGTCGGGGTACAGCAGACAGGCGGCGGTGTGGTCGTCGCTCTCGCCCACCTGAACGTGCTGTGGGGCGACGGCGTCACAGGCGCCGAACGCCTCCGGACACCGCGGGGCGAACCGACAGTGGCTCGCCGGCTCGTTCGGCGTCGGCACGTCGCCCTCGATCGTTCGGAGCTGCTCGCCGGCGATCTGCTCGCCGGGGATCGCCCCCAGCAGCCCCTCGGTGTAGGGGTGTCGCGGGTTCGCGAACAGTTCCTCGACCGGCGCCTTCTCGACGAACTCGCCGGCGTACATCACGTTCACGCGATCGGCGATCTCCGCGATCACGCCCATGTCGTGGGTGATGAACAGGATCGAGAGACCTCGCTCCTCCTGCAGGTCCTGCAGCAGTTCGAGGATCTGGGCCTGAATCGTCACGTCGAGCGCCGTCGTCGGCTCGTCGCAGATGAGGAACTCCGGATCGCAGGCGAGCATCATCGCGATCACCGCGCGCTGGCGCATCCCCCCCGAGAACTCGTGGGGGTACTCGTTCAGCCGGCGGGGGGCGTCGGGGATGGCGACCCGTTCGAGCAGCCTGATCGCCTCCTTGCGGGCCTCCTCGCCGGTGAGCCCTTGATTCACTTCCAGCGCCTCCATGATCTGGTTCCCGACGGTGTAGACGGGGTTGAGCGACTTCTGGGGGTCTTGGAACACCATCCCGATGCCGCTGCCCCGGACGTGCTGGTACTGCTTCTCGTCGTACTCGGTCAGCTCCTCGCCGTTGAGCTTGATCGACGAGTCGGAGAGCACCTCGCCGGGGCTCTCGATGAGCCCCATGATCGAGCGGGCGGTGACGGACTTCCCCGAGCCGGACTCGCCGACGATGCCGACGGTCTCGCCCTTCCGGACGTCGAAGTCGACGCCGTCGACGGCCCTGATCGTCTCGCGATCGGTGTGGAACACGGTCTGGAGGTTCCGGACCGAGAGCACCACGTCGTCCTCGGCGGCCATCAGGCACCACCCCCTGCGGCGGCTTCCTCACCTTCGTCGCTCTCGGTCTCGGGGTCGATCGCGTCGCGGACCCCGTCACCGAACGCGTTCAGTCCCGTGACGAGCACGACGATCATCGCGCCGGGGATGAACGAGATGTGCCACGACGGCCCGGAGACGTACGACTGGCCGAGCGACACCGCACGCCCCCACGCGGGGGTCGGCGGCGTGATCCCCAGCCCGTTACCGAGGAAGGAGAGCGCGGCGAGACCGACGATGATCCCGCCGGTGGACATCGAGGCGTACACGAGTAGATAGCCGGTGATGTAGGGGAACATGTGTTTGCGCATGATCGTCCGCGACCCCTGTCCGAAGCTCTCGGCGGCGTCGATCCACTCCTCCTGGGCGACCTGGAGCGCCGGGCCACGGACCGCCCGCCAGAGGAACGGCCAACCCGTGAACCCGAAGATTAGCGCCAACAGGAACCCGCCGTCGAGCACCGTCGCGATCCAGTGGTTCGCGAACACCGCACTGATCATGATCAACAGCAGCAGCCGCGGGACGGAGACGATCCCGTCGGCGGTCGTGAGGATTCCCAGGTCGATCACCCCCGTGTAGTACGCCGACACCATCGCCAGCCCGCCGGCGATGAACGCGCTCAGCCCGATCGCGAGCCCGGCGACGATCAGCGTGATCCGGGCCCCGCCCATCATGAACGTGAACAAGTCACGGCCGTTCGGGAGCGTGCCGAACGGGTGGAACCGCTCGAAGTTGTCGTACGTCATCGGGCCGACGTTCTGGTCGCCGGCGCCCTTGGACTTGGACTCGAAGTTGGCGGCGCCGGCGGTGGTCGTCACGACCTCGCCGGCCTCCTCGTCGAAGTGTTGGATCTCGGTGCTGTACGGCGACTGGATGTTCCCGGCGACGGTCGTCGGGCCCAGTGCCGGGCCGAACAGCGCCATGATCAGGAACAGCGCGAGCACGAAGATGCCGAACTGCCCCCAGCGGTGGGCGCGGAGTCGGTCGACGATGTCGTCGGAGGGCGTCCAGTCGGCCTGTCGGTAGTGTTCGCGGAAGACGAGCCAGCCGCGGAACACCCAGTAGAACGCGAACAGCGAGTACGCGACGATGAGGAGGACGCGGAACGCCCACGCGAGCCCCGGCTCTAGGCCGAGGAACGTGTCCACCCACGGCCCGTCGGGGCCGGCCATGTGGCCCTGGTTCGGGATCGTCTCCCGGCTCAGCAGCGTCGGGAGCCCCTCCGCGGTGTCGCGGACGCCCGTTATCGCGCTGGAGACGCTCGACTGGAACTCGACGACGCCGGCCGAGACGCCGCTCAGCCCGATCAGGCCGAACAGTACGTCGAAGATCGCCGTCACGCCGATGAACGCCGCATCCAGCACCGTCAGGATCGCGCCGACGAACGCGCCGAACTCGACGGCGATCAGCACGGCCGCCACCGAGAACCAGCGGAGTGCGGGCGCCGGGTCGTCGACGACGCGGGACCACAGCGGTCTGTCGTCGTACTCGAACTTCGGCCCGGTGTCGGTCTCCGAGGCGGTGTTCGTGCTCATTGTTGGGCGTCCCCCAGTGTGATACGCGGGTCGATCAGTGTGTAGAGTACGTCCTGAAGAATGTTCATCAGTACTTGGATGATGACGAAGATGAACACGAGCGCCATCACGACCGGGATGTCCGGTCCGAGGATCGCCCGGAAGAAGAGGTTCCCGAGCCCGTTGATGCTGAACACGCTCTCGACGAGCACCGAGCCGCCGATGAGCAGGTAGAACTCACCCATAATGACGGGCAGCAGCGGGACGATCGCGTTCCGGCCGACGTGTTTGACGACGATCCGCCGCGGGGAGAGCCCCTTGGCCTTGGCCGTCTCCACGTACTTCGAGTTGATGCTCTCCAGAACCGCCGTGCGGCCGATACGGATCTCGTTCCCCATCGACGCCGAGCCGAGTACGAGCGCCGCGGGCAGGATCCACTTGAACGCGATCAGCATGTTCTGGAGGTTGGGTATCGGGATGAACAGCAGTTCGAGCACGGGTACCCCGTTGAACAGTTCGATCACCGTGAACAGGTTCGCCACCTCGTCGGGCGTCCCGATCACGTCGGTTTTGATGCCGAACCCTCGATACCACGAGAGCGCGCCGCCGGCGCTGAGGCTCCCGGCGATCATCACGGCGAGCCAGAAGTTCGGCATCGCACGCCAGATGATGCCGCCACCGGAGGCGAGGTAGTCACCCCAGGTGTTGGCGCGGAGGCCGGCGTACAGTCCGAGCGGGACCCCGAAGATGAGCGCGATCACGACGGACCAGAAGCCCAGCCACAGCGTCGCGGGCATCCGGTTGGCGATGACTTCGGTGACGGGCACTCCGCGCTGGAGCACCCACGACTGCCCGAAGTTGAACGTGAACAGGTCTGTCATCACCTTCCCGTACTGGCGCCAGACCGGCATCGGCGTCCCGTCGGCCTGGATGTAGCCGAGCGCGATCCGGAGCTGCCGGGTGTCAGCCGGGGTGGCGTCCCGACCCAGGATCGACAGCACGGGGTCGAGCGGGCCGAGGTACATGATGAGGAACGACATCGTCAGCCCGAACAGTATCACGGGGATTCCCAGCCCGAGCCGTTTCAGGATGTACAGTGAACGATTCATGTGTGAGTCTCTTCAGCATGGCTCGGTCGACGAGCAAAGCGGGGCGATACGTCAGTGTCGGTACGGACCGGGTACCGACGTGGTTGGCCGCGAGAGGATGGAAGTCTAATCATACCGAACAATGATATCGTGGCTGTGTCACACCGGCACGACTATGACGAACGTCGGCCGGCGAGGTTTTCACCCTGTCGAATGCGCTCGAACGGGACGAGCGCGGGTCGGGAGTTACTCGCCCTGCCAGTGGCTCTCGTAGGCCGAGGCGCCGCCGGGGAACACCTGCGTCGGGGTCAGGTGGTAGGCGGGCGCACCGCGGCCCTTGAACACGCTCTGGACGAACTGCGGCCGGTTGACGACGTACGCCATCGCCTCACGGACCGGCTTGGGCACCTCCTCCATGTTGAACGCCACGTAGTAGGTGTTGATCGTCGCGGACTGGGCCATGTTGACCGTCTGGTCGTTCTCCAGGGGCCCGTAGGTCCCGCGGTCGATCCCGTCGACCGTCTCCTCGATGCTGACCTTGTTCGGGTCGTACTTCGAGGTCGGGATGCCGGAGACGTCGGCGTTCTCGTTCAGGAAGTAGTTGTACCGGGCCGTGGTGTCCGTGATGATCGCGGCGTCGATGCCGTCGACCGCGGCTTCCTGGCCGTGGTAGTCCTCGAACTTGTCGGCGGAGAACTCGCCGCCGTTGCCGGACTCCCAGCTCGCGAACTGGAACGGACCACAGCCGATCGGGCTGTTCGTGGAGAACTCCTCCCAGCTCATCTCGCCCTCGTACCCCTCGATGTCGCCCACGATGCCCTCGGGGACGACCGAGAACGCGGAGTAGGCGAGCACCGACAGCGCGAACGGGAACGAGTTCTTGAGCGTGACGGTGAACGTGTAGTCGCCCGTGGCCTCGACGCCGGTCGAGCCGGGGACGACGTTGCCCTCGTCGTCGGTCTCGCGCTCGATGTTGAGCACCGAGTTCGGGAAGTAGGTGTTCGTGGAGTTGGTGGACTCGACGAGGCGGCGGATCGAGTACACCACGTCGTCGGCGGTGACCTCGCCGTAGTCGTCGTGGAACTGGATCCCCTCTTTGAGGGTGAACTCGTACTCCGTCAGGTCGTCGCTGACGCTGTAGTCGTCGACGATGAGGTTCCGGACCTCGGTGGTCCCGTTGTGGTAGTTCAACGGGGCGTCGAACATGTTCATGATCTTCCCGCCCGAGGCCGTGTTCCCCGAAGCGATCGGATCGAGCGCACTGAACGTCCCCGAGATCTTGTCGAGGCGGTCCTTCCCTTCGAGACCGTTGACGGAGATGTTCTCCTTCGAGCGCGAACCGCCCATCCCACCCGGCGGGGTGTAGTCGAGGCGGTCGTACCAGAAGCTCTGGGACACCTGGTGGTACATCGGCAGCAGCGCGGCGGACTCCCAGAGCCCTTCTTCCATCTTGACGGCCGCGTCGTCACGGGTCTGCTGGGCCTCCTCGGACTGGCTCGGGTTGTTCTGGATCCGGTCGAACTGCTCGGTCATGAACTCCCGAACGTCCGTATCCGTCTCGGCGTCCTCGGTCCAGAACAGGCGTGCGCCGTTGGGCGCCGGACCATCGCCGTCGTAGATGGTGTTCTCGGGGTCGACCAGCTGGAGGAAGTTCTGCGGCGCGGGATAGTCCGCGATCCAGCCCAGCGTGAACGCCTGCATGTCGCCCTTCTCGGTTCGGCTGAGGAGGCCGCTGAAGTCGGCCTCGGCGATGCTCATGTCGATGTGGGCGCTCTCGAGGCGGGAACGGATGGTGTTGGCCATCTCCTTCCACGCCGGGCTCGTGTACTGCAGCCAGTCGAGCTCGAAGCGGTTGTCGGGGCCGTAGCCGGCCTCTTCCATCACCTGACGGGCGCTCTCAACGTCCGTCTCGCCCGGCGAGTACGGGTAGGAGTCGAGACCGGTGAACTCCTCGCCACCGCCCTGACCGTCGGTCCCGGTGGACGTATCGCTGCCGTCACCGTCGGAGCCGTCGGTCGGCGATCCCTCGCCGCCGTCGGTACAGCCGGCGACGCTGGCCGTCAGCGCAGCGGCACCAGTCGCCTGGAGGAACTTACGACGATCGAAATCACTATTTTCGGACATCCTGCCAACGTATCCCACCGTGCCGAACTTAAACGTTATGTAGTGATTGTTAATTGGGGATAGTTACCAATCCACAAGAACCTACCGGAACCGGCGAGAAATCCCGACCCAAACCCGTTTATTCGTTGCTTTCCCAAAACTGCTATGGACTACTCCCGCCGCCGGCTTCTCGCTGTTGCAGGTGCCGGGATCGCCGCGCTCGCGGGCTGCTCCGCTCCGGGCGGCGACTCGGGGATCGACGGTGAACAGCCGTTCGTCGACCTCTACGACGCGGTCTCGCCCTCCGTGGTCCGCCTGCGCGTGTACGACTCCCGCGGCGCACTCGGCGAGGGCTCGGGCTGGCTCTTCGACGAAGGCGTGTTGGTCACCAACGCACACGTCGTAACGGGCGCGGACACGGTGCGCGCACAGTTCGCCAACGGCGACTGGGTCGAGGCCGAGATACTGGGCAGCGACCCATACAGCGACCTCGCCGCGCTCTCGGTCGAGTCGCCCGTCGACGCCGACCCACTGTCGCTCCTCGACGACCAGCCGCCGGTCGGCACCCGGGTGGCCGCCGTCGGTGCGCCGTTGGGGCTTGCGGGATCGCTCACCTCCGGGGTCGTCTCGGGCGTCAATCGGACCATCTCCTCGATCCAGAACTTCACCATCTCCGGCGCGATCCAGACCGATGCGGCGGTCAACCCCGGCAACAGCGGCGGCCCGCTGCTCACCCTCGACGGCGACGTGGCGGGCGTCGTCACGCAGGGCGGCGCCGAGAACGTCGGCTTCGCGATCAGTGCTGCGTTGACCGACCGGGTGATCCCCGAACTGGTCGAGACGGGCAGCTACGAGCACTCCTACCTCGGCGTGCGCATCCGCCCCGTCACGCCGCTGCTCGCGGCGGCCAACGATCTCGACGAGGCCCGCGGCGTCTACGTCTCGGCAGTCCCTGAGGGGAGCCCCGCCGACGGCGTCCTGCAGGGCGGCAGCGAGTCGGTGATGGTCGAAGGCTCGCCACAACCGACCGGCGGCGACGTGATCGTCGCGTTCGACGGCACCCGAATCGAGACGACGGGTCAACTCGGCACGTATCTCGCGTTGGAGACGAGCCCGGGCGACACGATCGCGGTGACCGTAATCCGCGACGGCGAGCGCCGGACCGTGGACGTGACGCTGGGGACGCGGCCGGACCCGCGATAACGCCCGCGTGACAGCGATGCCGGCCGACGAACGAGAACGGTGCGGGCCCGCGGTCCAACTCAGTCCTCCATCCGTTCGACGAGATCCTCGAACTGCTGTTTCCGTTCCTCGACGGCTTCCTCACGCAGCACCTCCTCCTCCTCGGTCGGGCACGCAAGCGACGGCACTTCCGCCGGCGTCCCGTCCTCGTCGAGCGCGACGAAGGTGAAGAAGGAGGCCGTCGTCTTTCGTTCCTCGCCCTCCCGGGGGTCCTCCGCGCGCACGTCGACTTTCACGTCGACACTGGTGCGGCCGGTGTTGAACACGTACGCCTGCACGACCGCCACCTCGCCGAGGTCGATCGGCGAGATGAAGTCGACGTGGTCCATCGACGCCGTCACGACCTGTCGGTTCGCGAAGCGCATCCCCGCGATGGCACCGCAGATGTCCATCCAGTGGAGGACGGCGCCCCCGAGCGCCCGTCCGAGGTTGTTCGTGTCGTTCGGGAGCAGGAGCTCGGTCATCTCAGTGTACGACTCCGCGAGCGTCGCCGTCTCGGTCATGGGGACCGTTCCGGTCGCGGCGCACTCAAAGCCGCCGATCCCGTCGACGGCGGGCTACTCGTCGTCGGGGCCGTCGACGCCGAGCTCCTCGCGGCTGCGGCCCGCCGCGTCGAGCACGTCGTCGTCGATCTCGATCGGGCAGTCCGCCCGGACCGCGATCGCGACGGCGTCGCTGGGTCGGGCGTCGAACGTGAGCGACTCGGCTTCGCCGTCCTCGTAGCGCTGGGCGTCGATCTTCGCGTAGAACGTTCCCTCCCGGAGCTCGTCGATGCGCACGCGGTCGAACGCGCCGCCGAACTCCGTCACCATCTCGACCAGCAGATCGTGGGTCAGCGGTCGATCGAACGGTTCGCCCGCGAGCCCGCGCTGGATCGCGTCGGCCTGATCGTCGGTGACGAAGATGGGGAGGTACTCCTCGCCGGCGCGCAGCAGCGCGGCCGGGACCGCCTCCCCCGACGGCGTGTTCCCCGTCGCGATACCCGTGAGTTCGGCGACGTGGCTCATGCTGAACCGGTCGGCTCGAACCCGCAAATAGCTGTCGCGGGACCGAACGTTCATGCTGCCGGCTCGCGAATACTCGACCGATGGACTGCCGAGTCGTGCTGGAGGCGGCGGTGCCGGTGTACGACGTGGTCACGCCCGATGCAGCCGTCGGCGCGGCCATCTCGAAGGTCGGGAAGCAGCTCAACCCCGACCTCTCCTACGTGGATATCGAACCGCGCAGCCGCCGCTCGCCCCGGGGTGCCGAGCTCCCGCCGGCGACCGTCGCCGCCGGCGAGGGGCTGGTCGCGCTCGAACTCGGGATGACGGGGTACGACGTCGAGAGCGAGGACCACG
>ENA-ORCS01000327-ORCS01000327.1-marine-metagenome-genome-assembly--contig:-NODE-327-length-40194-cov-3.865743_pt1 | contig 40194 bp, 36 predicted proteins | sample MGYA00237781_ERZ508513 | MGnify/ENA primary metagenome ERZ508513 (study PRJEB26184, sample SAMN06268793) | marine metagenome | isolation source: Eden Landing Ponds, San Francisco, CA, USA | place...
GAGCCGTGTCGTAATCCGTCTCCGGGGCGTTATATCTTCACGAGGACCTTCACGGCCTCGCGTTCGTGCATCGCCTCGTAGCCCTCTGGGACGCCGTCGAGGTCGACGGTCTTCGTGAATACGGGCGAGGGGTCCAGCGTCCCCTGCAGGACGTCCTCGATGAGGTCCTCGACGTACCGGCGGACGGGCGCGACGCCGCCGTTCAGCGTGACGTTCTTCCCGAAGGCGGTGTCGAGGAAGGCGCCCTCCTCGACGCCCGCGGGAACGCCGACGAACCCGACGGTGCCGCCGGGGCGGGCCACCTCGAAGGCCGTGTCCATCGAGGACTCCGCGCCGACACACTCGAGGACGTGGTTCACGCCGCCGTGCGTAAGTTCCTTCGCCGCTTCGATCGCGTCCTCGCCGCGTGCGTTCACGACGTCGGTCGCGCCGAACGCCTCGGCGATCTCGAGGCGCTCATCGTGGTGGCCCATCGCGACGATGCGTTCGGCACCGAGGCGCTGGGCGGCGAGCACGCCACACAGGCCGACCGCGCCGTCACCGACGACGACCGCGGTGTCACCTGCGGAGACGCCCGCACTCACCGCGGCGTGGTGGCCGGTGCACATGACGTCCGTGAGCGGGAGGAGCGACTCGAGGACGTCTTCGTCGTCCGCGTAGCGCTCCGGGACCCGGACGAGGGTGCCGTCCGCGAAGGGCACACGGACCTGTTCGCCCTGTGCGCCATCGGTCGTACCACCCCAGCTTTCGTCCTCGACACAGGACGTGTAGAGACCCTTGCGGCAGTACTCGCATTCCCCGCAACTGATCGAGAACGGGGAGAGCACGCGGTCGCCGGGCCGGACGGACGTGACGTCGTCGCCGACCGCTTCGACGATCCCCATCGGCTCGGGGCCGACGCGGCCAGGCGTCTCGTAGTCGCGCTGGCCCCGATAGAACCAGAGGTCCGAGCCACAGATCGCCGTATGTGTGACCCGGACGACCGCGTCGGTCGGTTCCTCGATCGCAGGATCGGGGACTTCCTCGACCCGAACGTCACCTTCACCGTGGAAGACAGCGGCCTCCATACGCGAGGATTCGTGCGAGCGACGCAAAAAAGCGGGCCTCGCGGCGAGTCGCTCACGGGAGACCGTCACCCGATGGTGCCGGCGTCGCCGTCCGTGTTCTCGCCTTCCCCGGGAGCTGAATGCCGAGCTTGGGCGTTTCGAACGGGCGACCGCCCTTCAAACTGAATAGCAACGCCGAGAGTGTCTTGTCCATCTCCTCGTCAGCCGAGGCGAGCAGGCGTTCTGGATTTCGGCCCGCGAGAAGCGACCACCGAGTGCCTGGCCCACCGGCACACCGGCTGTGACCCGGTCACGGAGTCGGCGGATCACTCACGTCCCCAATGTCGGAGAAAACGAATCGAGTACCGTCGTTGGTCGAGTGGACCGAGCCGTTCCAGCCGTGACCCGAGACGACGCGTTCGACGATCAGGAGGCCGAGGCCCCGTCTCCCGTCGTAGGCACCACCGAACAACGAGTCAGCGATGTCAGGCGGCAACCCTGGCCCCGTATCTTCGACCGCGAATCCGTCGTCGGTCCCTTCGACGGTCACCGTCACGTCGGCCCCGCAGTGGTCGTCGACGTTACGAAAGAGGTTCTCGAACAACTGTTGCAGCCGGGACGCGTCTGCCCGGATCACCCGGTCGTCGACGATTTCCAGTGTCGCCGTCTCGGGCTCGACGATGTTCCAGGCGCCACGGGCGACCGCCGAGAGCTGGACCTGTTCACGCTCCCCGACGTCGGCACCCTCCCTGGCGAGCGAGAGCGTGTCCGTGATCAGCGTCTCCATCCGGTCGAGTGAGTCCTCGACGATCTCGAGGTACTCCGCCTCGGGGTCCGTCACCGTCTCGGCGGCGAGTTCGGTGTACCCGCGTGCACTGGTCAGCGGGTTGCGGAGGTCGTGTGCGAGTATCCCCGCAAACTCGTTGAGGCGTTCGTTCTGGGCGTCGAGCGCCTGGTAGTGGCGCTCGCGTTCGATCTCGTGGCCGACCCACTGGGTCAGCAGTTCGACGAACCGCTGTTCGTCCCGCGTGAACGGCTCGGAACGCGGTTCCTCTCCCGAGAAACACAGCGTCCCGTAGGTGTCCCCGTCCACGGTGATCGGCGCGCCGATGTAACACTGCAGACCGGTCACGTCCCGTGCGATATCGTCACTGTACGCCGAGGCGTCGGCGTCAGTGATCACGACCAACTCCTCCTGGTCGACGACGTGGCGACACCAGGTCGTCTCCAGGTCGTGGATCGAACCGGCCAGGTAGTCCCCGCTCTGGATCGTCGACCCGATCACTTCGTACTCGCCCGCACCCGTATAGGAGAGGACACCGTAGTCGACGGCGAGCCGGTCCCGGCCGACGGTGATGGCCCGTTCGATCTTCTCGTCCAACGACGCCGAACTGTCCACGCCGAGTTCGTACAGATCCCGGAAATAGTCCCGGACCTCCTGTTCACCCATAACAGACTGTTCGCTCGAAGTCACTAATCGTCCCCGGTCGAAAACCCGGTTCGTTCCATCGCACCCCACGTATCGACGCCCTTGACATACTCGAACAGGGCGTACCACGCGACGAGTGTCTTCCACTGTCGGTAGCCGAAGTTCTCCAGGACGCCGTACCAGAGCAGACGGAGTACCTGCCAGGGGCTGTCGTAGCGGTTGAAACTCCAGACCTCGCTGAAGACGCCGAACCACGAGAGGAAGACACCGAACCCGGTCGTCAGCAGGAAGAACACGAGGAAGAACTCGACGTTCAGGAACCCGAAGTACCACGCCAGCGGCAACACGACATAGCCCAGTCCTTCGATCAGCGGGCCGATCGTCTCCGCCGCGACGAAAAAGGGCATGACGAAGGCACCGACGCGGCCGTATCGTGGATTGAACAGCATCCGCCGGTGCGTGACGACCGTCTCGACCATCCCGCGGTACCATCGGCGGCGCTGGCGACCCAGCACGCGGCGGGTTGCAGGGACCTCCGTCCAGGCCACGGGTTCGGGGACGAAGTCGACGGTGTACTCCCGGTCGGTCTCCTTGAGATGACGGTGCAGGCGCACCACGATGTCGAAGTCCTCCGTGACGGTGTCGTGTCTGTAGCCGCCGATCTCCCGCACTGCGTCGGTCTGGAACAGGCCGAAGGCACCGGAGATGAGGACGAGACCGTTGATCCGGTTGAGTCCCAGTCGGCCCGAGTAAAACGCCCGGAGGTACTCCATGACCTGCAGACCCGGCAGTCCGGTCTTCGGCAGCGAGACGTCCTTGACGATACCGTCTTCGATCGTACACTCGTTGGCGACGCGGATCACACCCCCGGAGGCGACGGCTGTCGTCGGCGCTTCGAGGAAGGGTCGAACCAGCGACAGCAGCGCGTCCCGGTCGATGACCGTGTCAGAGTCGACCGCACAGAACAGTCGCATCTCTGTCAGCCAGATCCCGGCGTTGAGTGCGTCACTTTTCCCGCCGTTTGCCTTGTCGACGACCAGCAACTCCTCGTAGGTCGTCGACCGGTAGACGTCGTGGATCGCTTCGGTTGGGACGTCGAAGGGGACGTCGGCGTCGACTGCTTCGAGGTCGAAGTTCTCTTGCAGACGGGACAACGTCGCGTCCGTCGAGCCGTCGTTGACCACGACGACTTCCAGTTCGGGGTAGTTCAGCGACAGCATCGACCGGACGCTCTCGACGATGGTCGTCTCCTCGTTGTACGCCGGAACGACGATACCGATGCCGGGATAGAAGGGGCTGGCGAACTTTCTGAACGGCGGATCCCAGCGTGACTCGCGGACGTCGTCACGGAGTTCGAGCAACGCGAACACGTGCAACACCAGGTACCCGCCGTTGACCACGGCGTAGTAACAAACGACGAACAGGCCGAAGAGAACCAGCCCGGTCGAGACGACGTGCTCGATCGTGTGCATCCTATCCACCCACCGGTTCGGTGCTCCGTTTGCGAGCACGGCGGTCGTACGCCGCGTGTTCGTCGCTCCAGGCCCAGGCCTCGCCCAGCACCGCCCCGGCGTCGGTGTCGATCCGGTCACGGCGTTCGATCAGTGCCGCCGTACCGAGTGTGAGCGCGCGCGGGTCCTCCTCTTCGACGAGTGCGAACAGGAGTATCCAGAGCGCTTCCTGGTCGCCCCACGCCGCCAGCATCCGGTAGACGGCGGCCCGCACGCGCGGTGAGGAGTCGTTGGTCGCCCGTTCGAGGAACACCTGGTCGCGAAGCGATGCTCGCCAGCCGAAGCTCCCGAGCGCGTCGGCCGCGGCCGCACGGATCGCCTCGTTCTCGGTCTCGAGGGAGGCCGTCAGCCAGGTCAGTTCTCCCTCGCGGACGCTCGTTTCCAGCTGTGAACAGACCGCCAGCACCTGGGCCAGGAGCGGTTCCGGCCAGGCGTCGTACTCACGGCTGGCCGTCTGCAACAGCGGTCCCGGGTCGGTTCTCGCGACCCGATACAGCGTGTCCTGTCCGAACACGGTGAACTGCTCGTCGACTCCGTCGAGTAGCATCGAGACACCAGTCGCCACGTCGGGGAGCCGACCACTCGACTCCAGGAGAGTGACCGTCGCCGCCCGCTCGCGCGGCGTCGCCGGTTCGAACGAGGACTCGAGGACGGGTTCGGGGTGGTCGAGTAACGTCAGCCAGGTGAGTGCGTCCAGTCGCGTGTACACGTCTCTGTGTGAGAGCTGTCCGGCGGCGCGCTCGGGAATGCCCAGCGCCTCCCCGAGCCCACGGAGCTGCGTTGCCTCCTGTCCATCGAGCTCCCGGAGATATTCGTCCAGCAGGGACTCGACGACCGTTCGCTCGACGGTGGACAGCTCCGCGACCCACGCCTCCCAGTCGGGCTCCTCGGCGAAGAGGCGGTCGAGCAGGCTGTCCCGGAGGTCGGGACGAACACGGTCACGCCGGGTTTCTTTGATAGCGCGATACACCGACAGCGAGACCGTGAGATACAACGAGACTGCGAGCAGGAGGGCGACGACGAGCGCGACGGCCACGAGGACCACCAGCAGCGGGACGACGTACCCGAACACGGCGACGTCGGCCATCAGTCGTCACCCCGGCACGCAGACGGTCCGTTATCCCGATATACCGATATGTTGCCGGTCGGACCGGCGAAGTTCGGACAGGACTGACAGCCGACCGTCTCAGGCATCGATGTGTCTCCGGATCCTGGCCAGTAGTTCCGCGCTCCGAAACGGTTTGGTGACGTAGTCGTCGACGCCGGACTCGAACCCTTCGAGGACGTGTTCTTCCCGACCGCGGGAGGTCAACATGACGATCGGGAGGTCGGACCTGACCGCGAGTTCCCCACCACGGATCATCCTCGCGAGCCGTGTTCCGTCCATCCGGGGCATCATTACGTCCATCACTGCGAGATCAGGCTCGTACCCGTCGTCGAGGAGGTCGGCAGCCTCGCGCCCGTCTTCACAGACACGCACGTCGTACCCGGCGGCGTCCAGCCGGTGGCGAACGAGTCGCCGGATCGTTTCGTCGTCGTCGACGACGAGGACATCACCCGGCATTCGTAGAATGAATAGTACCTGCTCAGATAAAAGCGCGGTCATTACCGCGACCGTACCACGAGGTGTTCATATATCACGGGGCCCAAGATTTGGTATGAAGAGGCGTCGGTTTCTGGCGTCGATGGGTGCCGGCGGGTTCGCGGGCCTGGCTGGCTGTCCGGCAGGGCCGGAGGACGCGTCCCCCGACGAGACATCACAAGAGACCAGTTCCGGGACGGGGAGTCCGAGTCGCGCCACATCGACCAAACCGGATCCAGCGACGACGTCAGCGCTCCCGGAGGAAGCCCGCGTCCCGTTTCGGGTCGGTGAAGAGGGGTTCGAGCGGTGGACCGGCGACGAGTACGCCCCGCTTACTGTCCGCGGAATCAACCTCGGAATGACCAAACCCGGGACGTTCCCGGGTCAGGCGGCGATCACCCGTGCGGAGTACGACCGATGGATCGCCGCGATGGGCGAGATCGTCAACGTGGTCCGCACCTACACGATCCATCCACCGGCCTTTTACCGTGCGCTGGCGGCCTACAACGAGTCGGCGACCGAACCGCTGTTGGTACTGCAGGGAACGTGGGTTCCGACCGGTGACCTGCTCGACGCCGAGGACGCGACGCACCTGTCGTCGACCGTCGATCGGGAACTGCAGCGGACTGTCGACGTGCTCCACGGGGCGACGACACTGCCGGACCGACCGGGCCACGCGAGCGGGACCTACGACGCCGACGTCAGCGACGCGACGCTCGGACTGCTGTTCGGGATCGAGTGGCCGCCGGAGGTCGTCGTCGCGACCAACGAGGCCGATAGCGTCGGGCCTGCCGAGGGCCGCTATCTCCGAGCGGACGGCGCGTCGGCGTTCGAACGGTGGCTCGCGGGCCGACTGGATCGGGCCATCGCCCACGAGAGAGAGACGTACAACACCCAGCACCCGGCCGCGTTCGTCAACTGGGTGACGACCGACCCGCTCTCCCATCCCTACGAGCCGTTTCGTGACGAGGACCGGGTCGGCGTCGACCCGGACGCGATCAGCGCCACCGACGAGTTCAGCGCGGGGACCTTCGCCGCGTATCACGCCTACCCGTACTATCCGGATCTGCTGAACGAGACGCCGAAATACGTCGAATACGTCGACCACCGTGGCGAGCAAAACAGTTACGCGGGCTATCTGAACGACCTCGTGGGCGCGACGACCCATCCGCTCGTGGTCGCCGAGTTCGGTGTCCCGAGTTCGCGTGGTATCGCCCACCGGCACGTCCACGGTCGCGACCAGGGCCGACACACCGAGACCAGACAGGGTGAACTCGTCGCCGCGATGTACGAGGACATCCGCCACGCCGGTGCGGCCGGCGGTATCGCTTTCGCCTGGCAGAACGAGTGGTTCAAACGCACCTGGAACCTCGACGCACGGTCGGACCCGAACCGTCGTCCTTTCTGGTCGAACGTCGAGACGCCCGAACAGCGCTTTGGCTTGCTGGCGTTCGACCCGGCCGACGGTGTCTCGCTCGGCGGTGTCGACGAGGAGTGGACCGACGCGACAAGCGTCCCGGCGACCACCGTCACCGACTCCGCGGCCCGACCGCTCGAAACCGTCCGCGTGACCCACGATTACGAGGGACTGTCCGTCCGACTGGAGTTCGCCCGGGCGGACGCCCCGATCGACTGGGACGTGACGAACGCACTGGTGACCGTCGGATCGACCGGTCGATCGAGCTCCCTGCCCTTCGAGACGGGTGTGACGGCGCCAGCGGATTTCGTCGCACGGTTGGCAGGCCCGGACGATTCGAAACTCCTGGTCGAATCGTCCTACGACGCGTTCGCCCGCGAGTTCGGCGAGCTGGCAGAGCTTGATATCGACGCGTACCGCAGCGGGGAGGCCGGGTTCGTCCCGGTCCGTGAGCCGGTCAGTCTCGGCTACACGGTCCCGGCGACCGACGAGCGGGTGCCGTTCGACGCGGTCGAGACGGGACAGTTGCGGTACGGGAACGGGGACCCGACTGCGGTCGAATACGACTCGCTGACCGACGTCTACGCCGCCCCGGACGGCGGTGTCGTCGAACTCAAACTCCCGTGGGTCCTGTTGAACGTCGCGGATCCATCGAGCAAGCGCCGGATCCAGACCGCCTGGGAGTCCGGGCTCGACGTCACGGCGTGTGAAGGCCTCGAGGTTGGCGCCGTCACCTACCAGACGACAGACGACACCTCTCGACCCGGCGCTGTCGCCCTCGATAGCGCCGCCGCCGGGATCGAAGGGAGTGAAATCCGGACGACGACCTACGAGTGGGAGTCGTGGAACCAACCGACCTACGACGAACGACTCAAGGAGTCCTACGAGGTTCTTCGTCGGTCCGGGTGGTCCGGAAGCCTCTAGAAAGGGTCGTCACGACACGTCGAACTCGAACCGTGCGCCACCGTCGGTGCCATCGGTCACGCTGACCGTCCAGTCGTGTGCCTTCGCGATGTCGCTCACGATCGAGAGCCCGAAGCCGGTCCCGCCCTCGCTGGACGTGACACCGTGGTCGAACACCGTGTCTCGCTGGTCGGGTGGAATTCCCGTGCCGTCGTCTTCCACGTAGAATCCCTCACCATCGGATAGCCGGCCGATAGTAACTGTCACGTCGCTCCCGCCGTGTTCGACTGCGTTGCGAAAGAGATTCTCGAACAGTTGAATCAGGCGCCCTTCCTCACCCCACACGAGTGGGACCTCGTCGCGGACTGCGAGTGTCGCCTCGTCCGTGTCGACGTACCCCCACGCTTCGGTGGCAACGACGTCGAGGTCTAACTCCGCTGGCTCCGTAACGGTCGTTTCGCCCCGTGCCAGGGTGAGCAGGTCTTCGATGAGCCGTTCGATACGGTCGTGGGCGTCGACGACTTTGTCGAAGTGAGCCGGGTCCTGGGTCTCCCGAGCGATGTCGGTGAAACCGGTTGCGACGGTCAACGGGTTCCGGAGGTCGTGGGCCACGACGCTCGCGAACTGGTCGAGTCGTTCGTTCTGGCGCTGGAGCCGTATCTCCCGGTTTGCCCGGCCAAACGCTGCCGCCACGGTCGACCCGAACACCTGGAGTAGATCGATATCCGTCTCCGAGAACTCTCGCTGGGAATCCGTTCCGACCGCAATGAGACCGAACTCGCCCAGTGGGACGAAGAGGCCGCTGTTGATCGCGGTACTCGACACGTCTAATGACGCCTCGGACACGATATCCTCGTGCACACGGACGTCTCCTGATTCGAACGCCGTCCAGCCGAGACTGTCCCCGCTTCGCAACCGCGGTAACTCACCGGTCAGCTCACGTGTGACGGTACTCGCAGCGACCGGATCCAGCGTGTCCGCCTGTTCGTTGTATTCCCAGACGGCAGTGATGTCGAATCCGAGTATCTCTTCGGCTGCCTCGACGGCGATCGTCCCGATCTCCTCACTCGACTGTGCTCCGCTGAGTCGTTGCGCGGTCTCCTGGAGCGAACGGAGTTTCCGTTCTAGCTCTTTTTGCTCGGTAATGTCTTCTAACACCGCGAGGATACTGGTAATGTCACCACCAGGTTCCCTGATAGGGGCGACAGACAGCAGCAGGTCTAGTTCCTCGCCGTCCTTTGTCTCTCGCTGGATCTCCGCACCGCGGATCCGTTCGCCACTCAACGCGCGCTGACGGTGTGACGCAAACTCGGACTGCCTGTCCTCGGGGACCATCGGATTGAATTCACCCAGCACTTCCTCCCGCGACCACCCGAACATGGTCTCTGCCTCGTCGTTCCAGCGCATGACGTTTCCCGCTGTGTCGATCTCCATAACGGTCAGCGGTGTGGCCTCGATGAGTGATTCCAGTCGCTGGTTCGCCACTTCGAGAGCGCGCTCTCGCTCGACCTGTTCGGTCACGTTCCGAGCGATACCGACGATCCGAACGACGTCATCCTCGACGATAACTGGGGCGAGGCTCGTGTCCCAGAATCGTGCGTCGTCGTCGATGTCCAGTTCCTCACGGTACGAGACCGGCCCACGACGCTCGACACACTGGCGATAGTTCGATTCGAGTTCGGCCCCCTCCTCCGGACCGAAGACCTCGCGCGGTGTCTGTCCGCGGACCTCTGCAGTCGTGAGTCCGGTCTGTGTCTCGTAGCCCGGACTGAGAGTGGCGAACTCGAATGTCGGCGTCTCTCCGCTCGTCTCGACGTCGAGCAGGAAGATGGCGTCTCCGGAGGTTTCGAGCAGTGCCTCGTACTCCCCCGCGAGTTCTCTGTACTCGCGTTCCGTCCGTTTTCGCTCCGTGATATCCTGTACGACTCCCCGCAGGACGGCGTTGTCCTGCTGGGTGCTGTCGACTCGCTCCCCCTGCGCGCGGACCTCGCGTACCTCGCCGTCAGGCCGGACGATACGGAGGTCGAGATCGTACGCGTCACCGTCTTCCATCGCCCGCTCGACGGCCGACCGTATCGTGGCTCTGTCGTCCGGATGGTAGAACCCGATCCCGTCGTCGAACGACGGGTCGTAGTCGTCGTCGACACCGTGGATCTGACGAACGCCGTCGGACCAGTGTAACTCACCCCATCGCGGGGTGTACTCCCAGATCCCGATATCTGCCGTCTCCTGGATGCGCTCGAACAGGTACTCCTGGCGCTCTAGCTCCTGCCGGTTCCGGTCTCTCGATATCTCGGTCGCAGCGAGCCCCGACAGCAACTCGACGAACGTCCGTTCCGGTGCCCCGAACGCGGTGACCCGGGTCGTCGGGCTCGAGAAGTTGACCGTCCCGTAGCGTGTGCCGTCGACGACCAGCGGCGCACCGATATACGATTCCAGTTCGAATTCACGGTACGCCGGATGGGATTCTTTTCCATCAGCAACCGCGTCGGCGAACGCACAGACGTCGTCCTCGTCGACCACCTCCGCACAGTACGTCGATTCGATATCGAACCGGTCGCCAGTGCTCATCTCAGCGTTCGGCGCGTGGACCGCCCTGATCGTGTAGTCACTGTCCTCGATGTGCGAGACGATGCCGATCTCGAGACCCAGCGTCTGGCAACCGATCTCGAGCAGCTGCTCGAGACGTGTCTCCGCTGAAATCTCGCTTTCGGCCATGACAGCCTGGAGGGCCTGCAGTGCATCGCGTTCCCGCTCTAGCTGTCTGGTGGCCTCACTCCGGTCTGTCACGTCCCGAGCAACGACGAGGACGTGGTCGTTCCCGGGACGCTCGAACGGCGTCAAGCGCACGTCGAGTGTTCGCGCGCTCTGTCCACTTTCGAACTCGAGTTGCAGGTCCGAGTCGTATAGCCCGGTGACGCCGCCATCAGTTTCGAGTCGTCTGAGCGACGACGTGACGGCGTTGGAAAACCGGTTCGCGTCAGTCTCGGAGACCCGGTCGCCGACAACGTCGGCCAGTTGTCGTCCTTCCAACTGTCCGGAGTCATCGCTCGAAAGTCGCCGCTCCGCGGCCGAATTCGAGAACTGGACGACGCCGTCCCTATCGACGACGAGAACGATATCGTTGATGTTCTGTAGAATCGTCTCGCTGCGCTCTAGGTCCAGTTCACGCTCACGTTCACCCGTGATTTCGCGTGCGAACACAGTCAGTCCGCCCTCGTCGGGGAAGACGCGAACCTCGACCCAGTCATCGAACGGTTCCTCGAGGTACTGTTCGAAGGTCACCGGGTCACCGGTTTCCATCGCGGTCCGACACCGTGCTTCGAGTTCGGTTCCGACTATCGACGGGAACTCCGCCCAGAGGACGGTGCCGACCACTGTCTCCGGGTCACGGCCAACGCGCTGTGCCATCGCCTCGTTTATGTATTCGATGCGCCACTCGTCGTCGACTGCATAGATATCGTCAGTGGCCCGTTCGAGCGTCCGCTGGAAGCGGTCGGGCAGCTGCTCGGCTCGCTGCTGATCACGAGTGACGTCGACGAGCGTCCGAATTCGGCTCCCGAGCAGAGAGAAACTGTCCTCGGCCGAATGAATCGGGATGTATTCGACCGCGTTCGCTTCCGTTGCTTCGCTCACCACCTGCTCACTATTACGGCCGGTGAACACGACCGTGGGGAGGTCGTATCCGTCGGACTGGATAGTCCTGCCCAGGTCGATCCCGGTCGTCTCGGGGAGTGAATAACAGGTGACGACACAGTCGATAGCTGACGAAGAGAGCTCTCGGAGTGTCTCCTCGGTGGTACTGACGGTCGTGATATCGAATTCGGCGTAACTGCTCGACAGTTTCGTCTGTACCAGCTCGGCAAATTCAGTATCGTCGTTCACATACAGGACGTGGAGTCTGCCAGGCCGGTCGTCGTCCCTGTTAGTCATTATATAGATAATGGGCTGTACAGTAATCAATCGTCTGCATCGAATATTATGTGTGATAATCTTCGCGTCTCGCAGCGCGAACCGTACGATCGTAACGACAGGTTCGTCTCTCGACGTTCGCTCGCGATTCGCCTCGGTCACTGTGTTCGTAATCTGATAGTTGGCCAGTCATGGCACTGACGACCCACTTAGTCAACCTCTATTTTGTTAGTGAATGACGCCCATTTCATACGCAACTCCGCATTTCAGTCCGAATAGAGAATGGTGTCACGGAGTAATTCGGTGAACTCACTTTCGAATATTGACAACAATTCGATTGAACTAGTAGAACGTACCTTTCTCTATGGAAACGACCACGGTACCCACAGAGACAGTCACTGGCAGCGAAACGCCTGTCCGAGCTAACGGTATCGAGAAGACGTACGGGTCGCGACTCCCGTTCGGACGGTCGACGCCGGTACTCACAGGCGCTGACATCGAAGTCCCTGCCGGCGAAATCGTCGGCATCGTCGGCGAGAACGGGTCGGGCAAGTCGACGCTGATGCAGATGCTCGTCGGCGCCGTCTTCAACCGTCTGGCCGGCCTGTGGATCATGTTGATTCTCCCGATGATCGATATCGGGCTCTTCCAGGACCCGCTGTTCGTCCAGTCTGAACCCGAGTGGTGGATGAAACTCTTTCCGGGGTATCATCCTGTCCGCGTGATGGTCGATACCGGGCTTACGACGGACCTTGACACTGCTGCGTCGCTTGGCTGGGGATCCGGCTACCCCCTCGTCGTTGTACTCCTAGCCATCTGGGGTTTACTATCGAGGAACTCGACGGACGTGAGGACGCAGTCGAACGAGTGCTACAGCCGTGGATGTATTCAGTGACTTTCGTTTCCCGATATCGTAAGTTGACCGCTTCACTGGGTGGAATCGTCTCTATCGTCTGCCAGTCGTTCACGGCGGTGCTGGAACTCCGTTTCGTCGATCTCGCCCCGTACGTACCGGCGTCGGAGGGTTTCCATCGCGGAGTCGCCATTCTTGGGGGAGGTGTCACCTCGACCTAGTGCCCAGTAGAGCAGTCCGCCAACCACGCCGAGCATTCCGAGTGCCCCACCGACGAACGGCAGCCCGCCGAACCAGCCATCGTTCCGGCCGCTCATCATGCCGCCACTTCGACCGTTCATCATTCCCGGACCGGAGCCCATCCCATGACCCGTCATTCCGCCACCGGAGTTCTCGTCTCCTCCGGTGCTGGATCCATACGCTACCGCCCCCTGTTCGACGATCGCGGCGCTCTCGGGCGCGTCGCCGTCCGGAATCGGGCTCGCTTCGGCTGGCCCGCCAGGGCTGCCGACGACGATGCGACCGACCATCCCGACTGACTTGTGCGGGATGCAATAGTAGTCGTACGTGCCCGGTTCCTCGAACGTGTACTCGAACGCTCCCGACGAGATGACGCCACTATCGAATGCACTGGCGGCGGCTGGGATCCGGCTCTCGTAGGCCGTCGCCGAGTGTGCTCCGGCAGCTATCTCGAATCGGACCGTCGTGCCGGGGTCGACGTGGAGCCCGATCGGGTCGAAGTAGTTGTTGCCCATCCTGACGACGGGCGTCTCCTGTGCAGCGACTGGCCGGGTGAACCCCGCCGTCGCGACTGTGCCGGCCCCGAGCGCTCCCAGAAACTGGCGTCTACTGTAGGTCATTATCTGTGTCTGTGGTTTCCGTCATCCGCGTACGATGTTGGCGAGCCGTCGTGCGAGTCCGGTCGATTGCCGGTCTGCGTGCTCGATAGCCGTCTCCAACTCGTCCCGATCGACGATTCCGATGAACTCGTCAGTCCGCGTTCCATTCGCGTAGACGAGCGTTGTGGGGGTCTTCCGGACGCCGTACTCCTCGGCTGTCTCCAGATCGGTCTGGATGTCGACCTCCCAGAACTCGACGTCCGGATACGCGTCTTCGATGCCCTCGTTTTTCTCTCGCTGCGTTGCGCACGCCCCGCACGTCTCTTGCGTGAAGAGGATTACTTCCGTCATAGTGGCTAGTACGGTATTGTAACTTTTCCACATTTCTATTCACATCCGAAAGCTGGGGGGATCGCAGATTTCGGATTCGAAGGGAGCGTATGCCAGTAACCTCGGAGTTGGTTGTCGAGTCGGTTACTCCGAGCGCGCTAGCTTCTTCCGACGTGCCTCGAACTCTTCCTCGGTAAGATCACCACGGGCGTATGCCATACGCAACTCCTCAATCGCGGGATTCCGCGCCGGCTGCGATCCCGTCATCCGGCGGAAGACGAGGTATCCCCCACCGAGTAAAACGAGGAGGAAAACCAACTGGACGAGCATCCCGACGAGTGGCCACCACCCACCAGTACCGCCATACTGGCCCATCATCCCGCCGTAACCCATCATCCCGCCGAATCCCATCCCCATCGTGAGCAACGGGAGCAAGATGATCGCTCCGAGGATCAGGAGAACGATGGTCGTCGTGTCGAGTTGGTTCGACGAAGACATCGATATCAGGCCTCCGATGGGAATTCGAGTTCCTCGGCGACGCTGGTGAGGACGCGTTCGAACCTCTCGTGGACCTCGGTCGCGATCGAGTCGAGCGCCTCGTTGCCAGCGATACCGACGAGCTGTTGCGGGTCGACTGCGCTCACCATGACCTCACCGTCGTCGGTTTCGTAGACGATGACGTTACACGGAAGGAGCGCACCGAGTTCGATCTCTTCGTTCAGGCCCTCGTGGGCCAGTCCCGGATTGCACGCCCCGAGGATGCGGTACTGTCGGAATTCTTCGCCAAGCTTCTCCTTGAGCGTCGTCTGTACGTCAATGTCACAGAGGACGCCGAATCCTTCGTCTTTGAGCGCAGCAATCGTCGTGTCGACGACGTCGTCGAACTCACCGGTAACTGGAGTCTGTATTGTGTATTCCATGGAATATCATACCCCGTCTACGGGGTTAACGGTTGGGTGCCACAACGGCGGGCGTTGGGGGTGTGGTACATCGGTTGGAACAGCAGCTGTTCCGGTCATCCGGTACGTTCGAGCTGTGTTTGCCGTCGATCGACTCTCGAACTGCCGTTTCCAGATCGCGGTCGTCTCGAATTGTTTCGACGAGGGCTTCGAGTAGACTGTTATATGCACTCGGACGCTCGATCATGGCGACGTGACCGGTGCGTTGCACCTGACAGAAGACACTCCCTGGGATTCGACTCGCCGTTCCACGCGCGACCTCGACGGGAACGATACCATCGGCCGGCCCGTGGATGACGAGCGTCGGGACACCGACTCGCTCAATGTCAGTGCGGCCGTCGTAGCCCCAGAAGGCCTCGGTGACGGTCGTCCACGCCGAGCGGCGGTGGGGGAGCGGGTTCGATTGCAGGAAGTCTTCGACGACGGCCTCTGAGGTCTCCTCGTGGAAGCCGACGCTGTAGGCCAACTGCCGAACAAGCGCGTCGTTCGTGGGGATGTGATAGAGCCGGAGCGCGAGAAACAGCCGCAAGAGCGGTTTCTCCCACGCGGGCGTGAGGTCGTGATCGCCACCTGCGTGCAACACGAGACCGGCCGTCGGGTGGCGCTTGGCGTACTCGATGGCGACAGCGGTGCCGTAACTGTGTCCGTGTACGATCGGATTTGTGACGTCGAGTTCGTCGAGGAGGCTCTGGAGATCCGAGACGTGCCCGGCGAGGGACTGCTCGGGGCGCGTCGTCGAGTTCCCGTTCCCGGCGAGAGCGTACGTGACCAACTCGTGGTTCCCCTCGAACGCCGCGAGCTGTGGGTATGGATTCCAGAGCGACCCGAGACCGCCGTGGACGAACACGATCGCCGGACCTGGGCCAGATAGATGAAGCGTCTCTAGTTCGACCGATTCCGACACTCGAACGGAGGTCAGTTCCGGGAGCGACTCGCGAACGTCGTCGAACCGGACGTATCCAGGTGGAAAAGCCGGAGCCATCATCTCAGACATCAAGGCCACAATCGTTACGTCGTCGAGTAGCTGGTATCCGCACGAGTAGACATCGTTCGCTCTCTCGTACAGACGCAACTGGCCGCGACGATATCGAGCCGCGAGAGACTGCTGAACGAGCCCGTTTATCCGTCATCGTCGGTCTCGTTCCGGTTCCAGAGCAGGGCGAACAGTCCACCCATGAGATATCCAGCGACGAATGCGATCGTGAGACCGGCACCAGTCAGGGAGAGGTCGAAGTCGACGGTATCCTCTGGTTCGACGAAATTCGTCCGTGCGACGACGTCGACTGCTGATTCAGAGACCCCCGACACGACGAACCCGATCCACGCAGCGTGCGACGCTGCGAAAATAGCACCGAACACGAGTCCGGATTGGTGTGCGGATATCTTCTCGGTCATCGTATCACTTCCTCCGTTGATCTGTATGGAGATCCCCAGTCGATCCGAATTGGCTTGCTACTCTTCCGATGACTGGAATCGGGGATTCTATCATGGCGACAGGAACAATTACAGCATCCCATTTGACTGCAGTTGCGGTTTCAATACTGTTGTATCGGCATAGCGAGATTTATGATCCAAAGGACAAGATGGTATTTTCCTAACACATCCTCCTGATATTGTTGGATTCCGGCTTCACATCGTTGACCGAGAATCTATCTCGAACGTCTGGTTCCGCTTTCGATTTTTAAGAGAAACTCACTGGAAAGAGGGGAACGTAGAGTGACATAACTGCGCAGGTGTCGATATGAAGCTGGCAATCTTCGGAGCGACGGGCGGAACAGGTCGCGAACTGACGAAACAAGCGACTGCAGCGGGTCACGAGATTCAGGCACTCACCCGGTCGCCGGGGAAGCTCCCATCGAACGATGCGGTCACGGCCATCCAGGGGAACGTACTCGAACCGGAGGCCGTCTCGGCTACCGTCGACGGTGCGGACGCGGTCGTCTGCCTCCTCGGGCGGACGCCCAACAACCCCGAAGATGTGGTCTCCCGCGGTACAGAGAACATCGTCGATTCGATGGACGAGCAGGGCGTTGAGCGGCTAGTCGTACTCACTTCGATGGGACTCGGAGCGAGTGTTCGGCAAGTCCTTTGGTACGTCCGCATCGCGAACGTGACTATTCTCCAGGACCTGATGGCGGACAAGGCCAGACAAGAGGAGATCGTCATGGGGAGTGATCTCGACTGGACCATCGTCCGCCCCGGAGGGCTCACGGACGGTCCCCGTACCGGCGAGTACGTACACGGCGTCGATGTCGACGCAACTGCTGGCCCCATCTCTCGTGCCGATGTCGCTGATCTTTTGCTTCAGGTCGTCCAGACGGACGACTACCTCCGAGAGGCGCCAGTAGTGACGACGAGGAGAGGCGTCGATGCTGAATTCCTCTGGGAGCAGGTTACTACCGTGTCCCAGCGCCTACGAAACAAATGAGTCGGTGACCGGATGACAACTGCGTCTCTCAGTTATCGGTGTAAGGGCCGTACTAACGAGTAAGCCAACTCGCCGAGGGATGGTTCGTTGAGGACGATGCCGACACGTTGCGACAAATCGGTCTCTGGGAGGAACTCACCGGTTGACCCTTAATAGACGAACGAGCAGACGCGTTGTGCAAGTACTTTCCCCGGTCTTTGTCGTTACTCGTTCCCTAATTCAGCTGGACGCGAACAGTCAATATACACAACACTCATCAGAGGTGAATTGCACGCGTTGATGTATGTTGGATTACGTGAGGGCGTGGGGCGACCCAGGGTCGCCAACCGTGGTGTTGCTTCCCGGAGCAGGTGGGACGGAGTGGCTCTGGACACCGCACGCGGAACTACTCGAAGACGAGTATCGGGTCGTCGCGGTCGACATGCCTGCCCACGGAGTGCATCCAGCGTCGTCGTTCTCCTTTGAGCGGGCAATAGCGGACATCGGCGAGATTCTCGACGAGGAGGCGTCGGCTGTTCTCGTCGGTCACTCACTGGGAGGACGCGTCGCTATGGAGGCGGCGTCGACCCACGAACGTCAAGTAGACGGTCTACTCGTCGCGGGAGTGACGACTCCTCCGGGGTTACTCAAGAGTTGTTTGGCTCTCCCGCTCAGTGTTATTATCCAGTCGGCTGCGCACGTGACGCGAATCCGTGAGTGGATGGAAGAGCAATACGGACTTGACGACGAGAGACAGGTACCGCCGGACTCTGCCAACGCACACGACGTAGTGGACGCTATGGCACGAGGAATCCGTGGGACGCTCTTCCGCGATTCTATATCCGCGTCGGAGTTCTACGACGGCCCGGTGACGCTCATCTACGGGAGAGAAGAGGTCGAGACATCGACGGCGGAACGATTCGCCGATCGCTACGACACCAGTCTCCGATGGTACGAAGGGGGTCATGCTGCTCCGAGTCGCAACCCCAGTATGTTCGCCGAGGTCGTGAGCGATTTCGTCGATGCGGTGTACGACGAGAATCAAGTAGGTACGGAGATCGAATGAATCCCTTCAGAACGAACGCGAAATTCGGAGGTTCATACGGTCGATATTGGGGTCTGCGTCGTTTGATCCTACGTCCGAAATACGCACACAGAAAACGGTATCGTCGCCGACCAGCAGACTACCCGCGTTGAGACCTTTTCGGGCAGGTCTCGATTCGGCACCCCTTTTTTGTGTCGACGACGTTTCTACTATCATGACTGGACGTTCGCACTGCGCTGGTGGGCAGATCCTGCCGGAGAGAAATAACGTCAAGTAAATAGGAATGCTACAACTACTCGGCCCGGTCTGTTGTGACTACTAACTGAACGCCGCTACGACGGCACCGAGGCGGTGTCGCCGGCTTCCGGGTCGAACGGGAGATTGATGACGAGTTCGTCGAACCAGACGACCGGCTGTTTCCGTTGTCCTTCCTCCTCGAAGTAGATGATCCCCAACCGGGCGAGTCGGGCGAGTTCCTCGTGGACGTTTTTGACGTCCCGGCCGACGACACGTGCGGCCTCGTTGATGCTCTCTGGCTCGTCTCGTCGGATCGCTTCGATCAGGTCGAGAACTCTCGGAGTGAGCGTCTCCATCAGCTCGTCGTAGCTACCGAACGAAAGGGTCGGCGGAGAGTCGACGCTCTCGCCCGCTTCGAGGGTCCGTATCGCACTCCGGACGTCGTCGTGGAACTCGTCGGACGCCTGTACCGTCACGACGAGCGTCGATTCGCGCTGGAGCTGTTCGCGTTCCATCGGATGCAGCGGTGGTGTGTCGGTCATTGGAATCACCTCGTGGGTTCGCTCAGTCGACCTCGAACGCGGCTTTCGGAATCTCCTCCCAGAACCGATCCCAGAGTTCCACCATCCCGGGAAACTCGATGGTCGTCGGTTCCGGGTCGGGTGCCGCGTGGCGTTCGTGTCCTTTCGTGTCTTCGTGGGAGTTGTCGTAGCGGCGGATCGTCCCGTCGTCGAGGGTGTCCGGTGGATTCGGCCGGGTCGCGCCGTAGTGAAGCTTGTAGGCCCACCCCGACGGATAGGCGTCTGCCGACGTCCGCATCACGAACACGCGGACGACTGTGTCGCCGGCGTATTGTTCGGCTCGACTGATGCCGTCGAGGTCGTCTTCCGTCGGCGGACACATCCTCTACCATTGGTACAGCGGCCAATAGCATAGTTCTATTGGTCGATGAACCAATGGTACGACTTGCGGGACGTTCAGGATACGAACGATTTCACAAAACCATCGGGAAAAGACCGCTACTACAACCGCTCTCCGGGCCGGTCGGCCGGCTAATGGCGTCATCAAGGTCGTCGGGCTCGTCAGGCATTGCTCATCACCCCGTGTTTGAGGTCGCGGAGTGCCTCACTGTTCACCAGCGTGATCGCGTCGGCGAACATGTCTTCGAGACGCTCGCCGTGCTCGCGTGCTGACTCGGGCGTCTCGACGAGGATCTGGAACTCGTAGCGGTCTCCCCCTCCGGCCGTCGCCCGATCGTACCGTCGTCTCCGATCTGCCGTGCCGCCGCCACCGAACCGCTCCTGTCCGAGTTCCTTAGCGAGTTCGTTGGCGCGGTGCTGGTCGGCACGGTTGTCGGCGAGCACCCAGAGGTCGATGTCACTCTGTCGGTCGGCCCGACCCCGGGCGACGTTGCCGAACACGAGAACGCCCTGAACTGCACTCAGATCGTCCCGGATTCGGTCGAGTGCCGCGCGGACGGGCTCGTGGAACTCCGGCTGTGGAACCCGCAAGACGGGGTCGTCGGGCTTGGTCACCTGAGTTCTGTTGATACCGACGAGCCGCCGGTTGCCGTCGGCTTCGGCGACCACCAGCCCGTTGGCTTCGAGGACGTCGACGGCCCGCTTCACCGACTGGGTCGCGTTGCCAGTGAGCCGGCTCAACTCCCGGATCGTGAACTGTTCGTAGGGATTGTCGAGCAGTAACTGGAGAAGGTCGTCGGTGGCTGTGTGACGGAACAGGTCGGGATCCGGAGCCGGAATCGGTATCCTGACGGTGGCCTGCTCCGTCTCGCGGGCCTCCCCTTTTTGTCTCGTCATACGTTACGTGTCTCGTCTAACGAGACAACAAGCTTGGGGCTAGCGTGCTGGGCTCTGCACCAGTTCTATGATCGCCAGATTTCTTGTGGAGGTATGGCTGCCGCCTCTTCGCTCGACAAGTTCACCGAGGCCGTCGCAGACGCAGTACCAGCGGTCGACCGCGAGACGACCGGACAGTACGGCGATGGCCTTGGGTCAGAAGACGAAGAACGCCAACTAGAGTTGCTGCTCGACCATCTCCGCGAGACGGACAACCGCTACGAGGAGGTCGACCGCGAGGTGTCGTATCCCGATAGCAGCGAGAAATGCGATCTTGTACTGCCAAACGGGATGCCCGTAGAAGCGAAGCTGATCCGCTACTGGCGGGCGAACGGCGATCCGGAACCCACAATGTACGGTCACCTGTTCAGCCCGTTCCACCGGAACACGCTCTTGACGGACGCTCACCGACTACACGCGTCGGCGTTCGGCGAACGGAGCGGCCTGCTCGGACTGTTCTACACGCGTGCTGACGACGACCCGGAGACTGTGGAGGCGCTCCCGGAGCGGTACACGCCGGAGGACATCGCCGAGAAGGTTGTTCGCGACATCGACTACTGGTACGAAACCGATGCGAACGTGTGCCGGGTCGCCGAGTTCGGCGGCCTCCAGCACGATGTCCACGGACAGGGCGCGGTCATCTCGTGGGTCGTCGAGTAGACGGATGTAGCGAAATGATGATTCCTAATGCGATATATGTGGTTCTTGATCGCTTTTCTGCTCACTAGCGGTGTGGGAGATCACGTTGAAACAGGACTCACTTTGCAGGATAGAAACTCTCGGGCCCCTTATCAACGACTGTTAAATTATCGTGATGCCCTTTGAGTCCAGCAATTATATTCCTTCGTTTTGGGTTTTTCTCCAGTGTCATACGGGAATTAGCAGTCACGTATAATACGATGAACCACCGAAAACCATCCATGTTTTTATATTTTTTCACCTGTTCTTTTAGTTTATTCATAGCATTGAGAGAAGAAGTTTTGACTTCAACGACGTATTTGTCTTCACCGTCAAGAATGGTAATATCTGGTCGACCTACTGATTTTTTCTGCCACTTTTCATCATACACCTCTATGGCTTCATTTTGGAACTTCCATTTGAGAGCTTGGTACGCCTCTGCTGTAGCATAATGCTCAATCACCGGTTCCCCCTCTTTTTGACTCGTTGTTTTTGAGAAGGTCATGCTCTCCAAGCGGTCTTTGATTCGGGTTCTAGTACGGGCTTCATTATCGGCTTGGAGAGTATCCAGAATACGCTCCCACGTCAAATCCCCATTCTCCAATGAATTGTTGAGGGAACGACGTAGACGGTGAACATACTTTTCTTTCCCTCCGGATCTCTTTATCCGATTATCACACAGCTCACGGTTGACAGCATCAAGTCCGGAATAGGGCTGTGTACGCAAGATCGCTGTTAATGCGTTGGGCCGCGCCATGTAGCCTTATGACTATACCCGCGGGGGAGTATAAATTGTTGTATTTTTAACTATTTATGTGGTAAACAAACATAGAATAACCGGGGCGGACAGGTTTAGAATAGAATTATATTGTTCGTCTCAGGGGATGCAGACCTATCGTGTCTGCGCGTGCCATCCGATGTCCCTTTCCGCTTCGACGGCATCTCTTCCCGTATGAATGCAGATTCGCCTGCGATTCCCACGCGAAACATGTCACGGAATTTGGTGAGGTACGCATGACAGGCCGGGATGAATACTACAACAGGGCCAAACAGGAAGGCTACCGGGCCCGGTCGGCGTACAAACTCCAGCAGCTAGACGAGACTGCGGGACTGCTGGGCGAGGGCAACACGGTCGTCGACCTCGGTGCCGCTCCGGGGGGGTGGCTCCAGGTCGCTGCCGAACGAATCGGCGAGAGCGGGACGGTCGTCGGGGTCGACCGCCAGCGCATCGACCCACTGGAGGACCCGGACGCGACCGTCGAGTACGTCCGCGGGGACATGACCGAGGACGACACCGTCGAACACGTGGTCGAGGAAGTCGGCGGCGCAGGCAGGGGAAACGGCGGGGACGACGGCGGGAACCGGAACGCGGGCGGCCCCGTCGACGTCGTCCTCTCGGACATGGCGCCGAACATGACCGGCCAGTACGAACTCGACCACGCGCGGTCGGTCCACCTCGCCCGGCAGGCCGCCGCCGTCGCCCGGGAAGTACTCGCCTCCGGTGGCGACCTCGCGGTCAAGGTCTTCGACGGACAGGACCTGACCGACCTCGAAGCCGACCTGGAGAGTGATTTCGAGTACGTCCGGCAGGTCCGTCCGGACGCCTCCCGGGATTCGTCCTCGGAACTCTACCTCGTCGCGAAGGGCTTTCTCACTGCACCCGTCCGGGAGGGCGACCGGCTCACCGTCGAGATCGTCGACGTCGGCAGCGAGGGCGACGGCGTCGCCAAGGTCGAAGACTACACGCTGTTCGTCTCCGGCACGAACGAGGGCGAGACGGTGGACGTACGCGTCGACGAAGTGAAGCCGAACTTCGGATTCGCCCAGCCCGTCGAGTGACCGCAACGCAGTCGAGCGCGGTATCGAGGCTTCCCGAGCGCGGTGTCGAGTCCGGGCGCGGTGCCGAGGCGGCGTCAGCGGGCCCAGGCGGTGGCGTCGGCACCGGCGTCGTGAGCGCCGACGGTACCGACGACGGCGTAGACGAAGGGGGTGTCGGCGACGGCGATGACGAGTTTCGCGAGGTACTGACCGGCCATCAGCCCCGCGAGTTGCGTGGCGGGGGGGAACGGGACACCCGACAGCACAGCGGGGCCGATGGCGAAGGCGATCCCGACGAAGATGACGGTGTCGATGGCCTGGCTCGTCCCGGTCGAGACGAGGTTCCGCAGCCAGAGGTGGTCGCCGCCGGTGCGGTCGCGCACCCAGTGGAAGACGACGACGTCCCAGTTCTGGCTGACGAGATAAGCGAAGAGACTCCCGGCGACGACCGCCGTCCCGGACTGGACGACGGCGCTGAACTGCGCCTGGCTGGCGCCCGTGACCTGTGGCGGCGCGATGGGCATCGCCACCGCGAAATACACCAGCCCGAGCATGACGAAGTTCATGAAAAAGCCGATATTGACCAGCGTCTGAGCGTCCCGACGGCCGTATATCTCCGCGTAGCAATCGGAGGCAAAGAACGTCAGCGCGTAGGCGAGCACGCCCCCGGGGACGAAGACACTCGCCCCGACGAGCGGGAGGTCGGTCGGCAGGGAGACGGCCAGTACCTTCGCGGCGGCGAGCTGGGCGGTGACCAGCGCCGTGACGAACAGCGCGACCAGACCGATGCGGACGGTGCTACTCCTCATCGATGCGGCCGTGGCGGGCGTCGATCTCGTCGAGCATGTCGAGTGTCTTCCGTATCGAGGCACGGACGGCGTCGCTCCGGTTGACGAACTTCGCGTCGTCGCCGACGTGGTCGTCCAGGTCGGCGAGTAACTCCTCGGGTATCTCGACGCTTATCTTGGGCATGTATTCGTCAGAGATTCGCCGAGGAATATAGATGTGTCGGCGCTGCGACCGTCGCCCGGATAGCAAGACCACTGATACCCTCGAAATCGGTCGGCAAGTGCGCGGCGTCGGCAGAACGGGAGCGGTCCCGTTCGACCCGACCTCTACTTTTTTCACGAATAATTGGGAATTATTGGGCATGGCTTCGGCCGACAAGGAACGATCGTTCGACGACCCCGTGCTGCGCGAGACGACGCTAGCACGGATGTTCGACCGTAGTGCGTCGCGACACGCCGATATGGCGGCCCAGCAGTACAAGGGCGGCGTCTACGACCGGTCACTGGCCGGGGTCGCGTATCCAGTGGCGCCCGACGGCGCATTCGAGACGCTCACCTACGAGGAGTTGTCGGCCGTCGTTCGGCATCTCGCCGCCGGGTTTCGTGACCTCGGTATCGAGCGCGGCGACAGGGTCGGACTCTTCGCCGACACGCGCATGGAGTGGGCGCAGTGTGACTTCGCTATCCTGTCGGCGGGTGGAGTCGTGACGACGGTCTACAAGAGTTCCTCCGAATCGCAGGCGGCGTACCTGCTCGACGACCCCAACGCCTCGGGTGTCGTCGTCGAGAACGAACAGTGTCTGAAACGGGTCTACGAGAACGACGCCGACCTCGACCTGGAATTCCACGTCGTGATGGACGACCCCGGTCGGTTCGCCGGTGCTGACGACGTCTATACCCTCGCCGGCGTCTACGAGCGCGGAGTCGAAGCGTTCGAAGAATCGGTCTTCGAGTCGTGGCTCCGCCAGGGACAGGTCGACGATCTCGCTAGCCTGGTGTACACGTCCGGCACGACCGGTAAACCCAAGGGCGTCAGGCTCACCCACCGCAACTTCCGGTCGAACGTCAACCAGGTCTACCGCCGATACGGACCGCGCCCGGATAAGCCGGCGGAGCAGTGCATCGACACAGATACGACGACCGTCTCGTTCCTGCCACTCGCACACGTCTTCGAGCGTCTCGCGGGTCACTTCCTGATCTTCGCAGCCGGGGGGACCGTCGCGTACGCCGAGAGCGCGGACACGCTGAAGGCGGACTTCCAGGCCGTGGAGCCGACGGCAGCGGTGGCCGTCCCCCGGGTCTTCGAGAAGATGTACGCCGCCATCCGCGAGGAGGCACAGGGATCGGCGGTCGCCGAGCGGGTGTTCGCGTGGGCGACCGACGTGAGCCGTGACTACCACCGCGCCGAGGATCCGGGATCGCTCCTCGGGGCGAAACACGCGGTTGCCGATCGTCTCGTGTTCTCGGACGTCCGCGAGGCCCTCGGCGGCAATCTCGATTTCATGGTGAGCGGCGGGGGGACGCTCTCGGCCGAACTCGCGACGCTGTACCATGGGATGGGGTTGCCGGTCTACGAGGGCTACGGTCTGACCGAGGCGGCACCGGTCGTGACCACGAACCCGCCGACCGCGCCGCAGACTGGTACCATCGGGCCGACGGTCCAGGGCGTGGACGTGAGAGTCGACACCGATATCGACGCGGAGTTCGACGCCGAAGGGGAGGTAGGCGAACTGCTCGTTTCGGGAGCGAACGTGACCGACGGCTACTGGGAGCGACCGGAGGCAACTGCAGACGTCTTCACTGACGATGGATATCTACGAACGGGCGACATCGTCGAGCAGCGGCCGGACGGGTACTTCAGGTTTCTCGAACGTGCCAAACAGCTCATCGTCCTCTCGACAGGCAAGAACATCCCACCAGGACCGATCGAGGAGTGCTTCGGCGACATCTCTCTCATCGAGCAGGTGATGGTGCTCGGGTCGGACCGGAAGTTCGTCAGCGCGCTCGTCGTCCCCGACAGCGAGGGTATCAGGTGGTTCGCGGAGTCAGAGGGCGTCTCCGTCCCGGAGGACCGGGCGGCGATCTGCGAGAGCGACACCGCCAGGGAACTCGTCGCACAGGAGATCGAGCGCGTCAACCGGGACTTTGAGGACCACGAACGTATCAAGAAGTTCCGGCTCGTCTCGGAAGAGTTCACACAGGATAACGGCCTCTTGACGCCGACGCTGAAGAAAAAACGCCGCGATATTCGGGACCGCTACGCCGACGAGATAGACGACATGTACGCTACGAAGGAGTTCGAACGAGCGACTGCGACGGACGACTGAGCCGGGAGGTGACCGGGTACGACGGTGGCCAGGGTCGTCTCCAACGGGCCTTGACCGTCCGAATCGTCGATGGGTTTATACAGAGAAATGATAAATGAGCAAGAGAACGAATGCGCCAGTCGGTACGTCGTCGCCCACGGGTCGTGGTCGTCGCCGGCGCGGGGGACACGGCAGAGTCGGTGTCCGACGCTCTGGATGCGGAGTCCGACCTCGTCCGCACGGGACAGGACGGGGTCGGCGAGCACGAAGCGGGCGTCGCGGCGGTCCGGGAGGGCGAGGCCTCCTGTATCGTCTGTGAGGGAGCGGACGCCTACGCGGCGGTCCGCGACGCCGACTCGGACGTCCCGGTCGTGGTCGTGGCGAGGAGCGAGGCGGTCGCAGAGCGAGTCGTCGACGACGATACAGCGGCGTTCGTCCACGCCGACGGGCCGGTGTCGACGCTGGTCGGCGAGCGCGTCCGGCAGGTGACCGGGACGGACGACGACGACATCGCCTGGGACGTCGCCGCACTCGCCGACCAGGCGGTCGTCCAGTTCGACGTCGAGACGTTCGAGGTACTGGCGGCCAAAGAGGCCTTCGCCGACGCCTGGGACGTCGACCTCGCCGACGCGACGCTGTCGGACCTGTGGGTGACGGACATCACCCACGAACTGCGCGGCCAGGGGCGGGAAGCGCCCGGCGAGGAACAACTGGAGTGGGTTACGGAGGGCGGCCCGGTCGAGACGTTCGTCAGGAACGCACAGAACGGCGACTTCGAGACTCGTGAGTGGCACTGTCGGGACGCCGACGGCGGCTACTTCAAGAGCGAAGTCCGTATCGTCACCGAGCCGACCGCCGACGTCGGCTACCTCGTCGCGACCGTCCCGGACAGCGACGGGGACGAGAGCGGGACCCGGGCCGGCGAGACGGACCACGACGCGGCGTCGATGCTGCAGTCGGTGATGGAACACGTTCCGATGTCGGTGTACTTCGAGGACCGACAGGGTCGACACGTCCTCGTCAGCGAGGATCTGGTCGAGCCGTTCATCGAGGCGACCGACGGCAAGATCATGCACACGCCCGAGGACGTCCACGGGAAGACCTACTGGGACCTCTATACGCCGGAGATGGCCGTCCGGTCGACCGCCGACAACGAGCGGGTCATCGAGACCGGCGAACCGCTGTGTGGCCAGGAGAAACACGTCCAGCCGCCCCACGGCCGGGACCTGTGGTTCTCGACGAACAAGGCCCCGTGGTACGACGACGAGGGCCGTGTCCAGGGGATCGTCGGTATCACCGTCGACATCACCGACCAGAAACACCGCGAGCGCGAACTCGACCGGCAAAACGAGCGCCTCGAAGAGTTCGCGAGCATCGTCAGTCACGACCTGCGCAACCCGCTCAACGTCGCGGAAGGCCGACTCGAACTCTACCGGCGGACCGGCGACGAGTCGGAACTCGACGTGGTCGCGGAGATGCACGAGCGTATCTCTGAACTCATCGACGAGGTGCTGGCGTTCGCCCGCGAGGGCAGCCAGGTCGAGGACACCGAGTGGATCGACGGTAACCCGCAGGCCTGGGAAGCCTGGGAGGCCGTCGACACCGGCGACGCCACGCTCGTCCAGCGGTGGGACTACTGTATCGAGGCCGACGCCAGCCGACTGGTCCGCCTGTTCGAGAACCTCTTTCGCAACTCGGTCGAGCACGGCGGCGACGACGTCACCGTCGAGGTCGGCACGCTCGCGGCGGAAGCCGGGTTCTACGTGCAAGACGACGGCCCGGCCGTCCCCGAATCGGTCCGGGACGACCTCTTCGAACGCGGCGTCTCGACCGCCGAGGACGGCACCGGCTTCGGCCTCGCGATCGTCGCCGAGATCGCCGAGGCTCACGGCTGGACGGTCGAACTCGTCGAGAGCGACGGCGGGGCCCGCTTCGAGTTCACCGGCGTCCCGAACGGGTGACTCTCCGCCACCTCGTCTCCGACCCGAACAGGTGGTTATCAGTTTCTATATTTAGATCTATCGGGAATTCCGGGATAACAACCCACATGGGACGATACAGTCGCGACCGTACGAAAACCGGGGATCTAGTATCACAATCGATACTCCAGGGGTGGTATTTACCGTTCGGGGAATCGAAGGACGGACGATGGAGGAGAGTGACCGCACGTCAGTCCACGCCGCACTCGTCGAGACGGGTGATGGGTGGGCCGACCGGGTCCGCGACGTACTCGACGGCGGAGCGGTCGAAACCGAGCAGTTCGCGGACGTCGACGCGGCGCTATCCGCCGTCGGCGAGGGGATGGTCGACTGTCTCGTGGCCGGTGACCCGGCGGACTACGAGCGGGTGAGAGACGAGTCGTCGACGAGTCGGGTGCTCGTGGCGACGGCGGACCTCGACCGCGAGTCGCTTGCGCGAGTCCTCGAAGACGCGTACGCGGACCACGTCGACCCGACGGGGACGGTCGACGCGCTCCCGGGTCGTCTCCGTCGACTCGTCGAGCGTGACCCCTCGGCGGTCGCCTGGGAACTTGCGGATTTCGCCGACGGCGCCGTCGTCGAGTTCGACCTCGAAACCCGGCGGTTAGTCGACGCTAACGACGTCTTCTTCGAGGCGTGGGGGTGGGACCGGGAGGGGCTCGATGGGGCGGGGATCGGGGATCTTTTCGTGACCGACATCGGTGCGGAACTGCGCGGACAGGGCCGTGGCGCGGCCGGCGAGGCGGAACTCGAGTGGATCACCGACGACGACCCGGTGGAGTCGCTGCTCGCGGGTGCGACGCGGGGCCACTACGAGACTCGCGAGTGGCACTGTCGGGACGCCGACGGCGAGGGCTTCAAATCGGAGGTGCGTGTCGTCGCCGACGAGCCCAACCGCCGGGCGTATCTGGTCGCAACGACCCCCGAGGACAGGGATCGCCCGCGCGAGCCCACGGTCGACCACGAGCGACCCGTTGGCCGCGACCGGCGAGTCGGCCGTGACGAGCGGTCGATGCTCCGGTCGCTGCTCGAACACATCCCGATGTCGGTGTACTTCAAGGACGCGCAGGGCCGACACGTCCTCGTCAGCGAGAACGTCGTCGAACCGTTTATCGAATCACCGGAGGGCAAGATACTCCACACCCCCGAGGACGTCCTCGGAAAGACCGACTTCGACCTCTATCCGGCAGCGGGTGCGGCGGAGTCGGTCGCGGAAGACGAACGCATCATGGACAGCGGGGAACCGCTCGTCGACAAGGTCGAACGGGTCCAGCCCCCACACGGCCGGCCGCTGTATTTCAAGACGACGAAAGCGCCGTGGTACGACGACAAGGGTCGTATCCAGGGGATCGTCGGAATCACCACCGACATCACCGAGGAGAAGCGCCGCGAGGAGGAACTCGACAGACAGAACGAACGGCTGGACCAGTTCGCCGGCATCATCAGTCACGACCTGCGAAACCCGCTCAACGTCGCTCGCGGTCGGTTGCAGGTCTACCGCACCAGTGGCGGCGAGGAGAACCTGGCGGACGTCTCGGAGATGCACGAGCGCATGGAACAGCTCATCCAGGACGTCCTCACGTTCGCCCGCGAGGGGGCGCGCGTCGAGAACCTGGAGTGGTTCGACGGCGCCAGGGTCGCCACCGAAGCCTGGAGCGCCGTCGACACCGCCGAGGCCTCTCTCGAACAGGACTGGGCCTACCGGATCGGCGCCGACCCCGACCGCCTCGCCCGCGTCTTCGAGAACCTCTTTCGCAACGCCGTCGAACACGCAGGGACTGACGTCACCGTCACGGTCGGGACGCTCGCCGAGGACAACGGCTTCTACGTCGGGGACGACGGTCCCGGCATCCCCGCGGACGAACGCGAACAGGTCTTCGAACACGGGTTCTCGACCGACGAGGACGGCACCGGCTACGGCCTCGCTATCGTCCGGGAGATCGCCGAGGCTCACGGCTGGACGGTCGAACTCGTCGAGAGCGACGAGGGTGCCCGGTTCGAGTTCACCGGCGTCGCCCGCGGCGACGCGCTCTGACGGCACGAACCGGGAGACAGCGGGGTCACGATACGGCCCGTCCGGACCGGCCGCTGGTGGCTCAATCCGCGGCCTCGCCTTCGCGTCTGGGGGTCCGTCGGCCGCCGAGCGTGTAGACCCATAGCATCGCGAGTCCGATCAGGTACGCGATGGCGATGGGGAGTGCGAACACGAGCATCGTCAGCAGGCTAGAGGGCGTGACCAGCGCGGCGGTGACGACGATGGCCATGACGACCGACCGCCAGCGGTCGAACATCGTGGTGAAGGTGACGAGGCCGCCGCGATGGAAGAGCAACATCGTCACGGGGATCTCGACGAGCAGACCGATCCCGACGGTCGTGAACACGACCAGCCAGCCGATGTTGTTGATGCGGTAGTTGATGATCATGTGCGCCTCGACGGCGTCCTGTGCGAGATAGGAGATGATCGCCGGCGCGACGACGAAGAAACCCAGCAGGCTCCCGCCGACCAGTCCCACCAGCAAGGTCCCGCCCCAGACGGCCAGTACCCGGCGGTCGCCACCCACGAGTCCCCGTTCTTTGAGGCGGGGCCAGACGTAGTACAGTATCAGCGGCAGCGTCGCGACCGCGCCCAGGAGCGTCGAGAACTTGATCGCGAAGATGAGCGCCTCGACCGGGTGGAGTGCGACGATCTCCACCAGACCGGCCTGCTGGGTGGGCATCTGACTGAGGAACTCCTCGCGGATCATCCCGATACCGCCGCGATAGAGAAAGAGGAACGAGGCGGCCATCACCAGGCCGAAGAGGCCGACGATGCGGAACGCCCGCGAGGTGAGACTCTCCAGGATGAAGGCGATGTCGTAGTAGTAGCCGCCGATGTCCTCCTCGGTGGTCTCGCCCTCGGTAAAGGAGTCGACGACGCCGGTCGTCGTCGAAGCCATCGTGCCGCCGGACTCTTCCTCCCCAGCGGTCCCGTCCCCGCTCTCGGCTTCTTCCTCGGCTTCGAGGCGTTCCTGGACCTCGTCGTAGCGGTCGAGGATGGCCTGGGCCTTCTCGGGGTCGTCGTGGTCGTGGAGCGCCTCGCGTGCGAGTTCGGTCGCCTCGCCCTCGCTCATGTCTTCGAACCGTTCCGGCGGCGTAACGCCGATCGCGGAGGCGTCGAGCGACATGAGGTCGATGTCGGCGGGCGAGCCACGCGTCTCGTAGGGGTCGCGGGCGGCTTCGAGTGCACGGGACGCGTGGACGAACAGGACGATACCCGCCGCGGCGACCGCGACGACGACAGCCGGGATGACCGCCGCGACCTGGGGGTCGAGCCCGGTCACGTCGGCGAGAGCCGGGACGGTGACCTGGTAGCCCTCGGGGAGGGACGTGACGAGGTCGTTGACCGCGGCGATACCGCCCGAACTAAAGAAGTAGTAGGTCGCGGCGCCCGCGAGGACGGCGACGCCGGCAAGCTGGTTCCAGTGCGCGCGAGCGACCACCGGAAGCCGGAGTTCGTCCGTCGACCGCCGCAGGAGTTCGGCGAACCGTGCCAGCTGGAGGCTGAACGCGTAGAGAACGATCAGTGGCACCGCCCACATGATCTGTGTGATCGGGTCCGGCGGCGAGAAGAGTGCGCCGAAGACGAAGATGGCGACAACGGCGTGGCGCCACCGCTCGCGGAACGCCTCGTAGCTGACGATCCGCAGGTACGAGAGGCCACTCATCATCAGCGGGAGCTGCGCTGCGATGCCGAAGGAGAGGCCGAGGAAGGCGATGAACTGCGTCCACTTGACGATCGACCACGAGGGCTGGAGACCGGCGTTGACTGCGTTCCCGGCCAGGAAACCCAGCATAACCGGGAAGAAGACGTAATACGAGTAGGCGATCCCGCCGACGAAGAGGGCGATAGAGAGGGTGACGGGGAAGACGAGCTTCCAGCGGGGGACGTCCTCGGCGGGCCACCAGCCCCGCGCACGGAGGGCGTCGCGGCCGTAGTAGACCATGACCGGGAGCGCTATCAGTACTCCGACGAACAGGCCGATCTTGGCCTGCAGGAGGATGACGTCGAAGGGGGTGACGGCGATGATCTCGGTGTTGGGGTTGGTGTTCAGGTCGCGTTTCAGCATGTCCCAGATGAACAGGCGGAGCGCCCAGAACGTCCCCATGAAGCCGGCGACGGCGACGAGAAACACCTTCTGCAGGTCGTCGCGGGCGTTGGTCAGCAGTGACCCGACGGTCGCTCGCCCCTGCGCCACCGCTCGTTTGGTGTCCTCGTCGACGGCGCTGGCCATCTCGCCGAAACGTAGCCGACTGCCTGTTATCAACTTATTCATTGAGAGACGAGCACGCGGTCGCCGTGTGTGTCTCCGGGCGACCCGGACGACCGCCGAGAGGGGCGGGAAAAGAAGGCTTACAACAGGGGAGCGCAAACGAGGCGACGAATGGCCGACGAGGGCGTCTCTCCGCCAGCGGACCGGCCCGGCTCCGAGGACAGCGACGCGGCCGTCGGGACCGACGTGGCCGCAGGGGTCGACGCTGACGTTTCCGACGTGGCGACTGCCACCGACGGCGGCTCCGCGAACGAAGCGAACGGCGGCTCCGCAGAACTTCGCCCTGACGGCGGCGAGGCCTACGACGTCGACGTCGACGACGTCGACCCGTACGGGGCGGGCGGTACTGGCTCGGCGGAGGCGGTTGGCGCGCCCGACGACCAGGAGATGCCCCTGGACCAGCACATCGAGGAGATGATCCGCCGGCTGGGCGTGGTCATCGTCGTCGCGGCGCTGGTCAGCGGCGTCGTCTTCCCCTTCGCGGAGTATCTCATCAACTTCCTCTGGTACTCGCTGCTGCCGGGGACGATCGAGGCCTGCCCGGCGCCCCCGGCGGGCAGCGACGCGGCGTGTCCGCGTGTGTATCACCCGCTCGCACTGATGTTCGCACGGCTGAAAGTCGCCACACTGGGCGGGTTCATCATGGCCCTCCCGGTGATGGTCTACGAGTCCTATCTGTTCATGAAACCCGGACTCTACCCCAGAGAGCGCCGGTACTACCTCGCGTCGGTTCCGGTGAGCCTGATACTCGCGTTCGTCGGGGTCGGGTTCGCCTACCTGCTCGTCCTCCCGGCGATGTTCGTCTACTTCACCGGTTACACCGCCCAGGCCGCGGAAGTGGCCTTCTCGCTCACGGAGACGTTCAATCTCATCGTGATGATGCTGGGCTTTTTCGCGCTCGTTTTCCAGATCCCCTTGCTCATCATGCTCGCGGTGATGATGGGCGTGACGACCCGGGAGTGGATGGCCAGCCGCCGGCTCTACTTCTACGGTGGGTTCGCGACGGTCGCGTTCATCTTCAGTCCGGACCCGACCGGGATGGCGCCTATCCTCGTCGCCGCGACGATGATCGCGCTGTTCGAAGGAACGTTGCTGGTGCTCCGGTGGACTCAGGAGTCGCCGATACCCACCTCGGCGGAGTTGCGCGCCCGACGGCCGGTCGCGTGGGTGCTGGCGCTCGTCGCCGGCTATCTCGCGAGTTCGGCGCCGCTACCGGCGGGCTATCACGACAGGCTACCCGCCGTCTTCACCGACTGGCTGGCCTCCTCGGGGCTGACCACCCAGACGCCGCTGGTCATCGGTGTCGTACTGGTCGCGCTGTACGAACTCCTCGGCTACAGCCTCCGGAGCGGCGGTGTGAGCGTCCGCGTTCGCCGCGCACTCTCGCGGGGCCGTGCACTCGTCTGGCCGCTGGCCTTTGTCGTCGGCTACTTCGGTAGCCCGAACCCGACGCTCGTCGAACGCGTCGACGCGATCGCACTCCCGGTCGAACAGGTCGCGGTGCTCGTCGTCGGCCTCGTGGTCGGCTACGAACTGGCCATCGTGATCCGCGACTGGCGCGAGGACGACGATGACGAGGACGAGGAAGCCGACGAGTTCGAACGCGAGGCGCCGTAGATGGCGCCGACGTCGGAACCCGATACGACGCGGATTCTGTTCGTGCGCCACGGCGAGACGACCTGGAACCGTGAAGGCCGTATCCAGGGGTGGGCGTCGACGCCGCTGACCGGCCGCGGGCGCGACCAGGCCCGCGCGACCGGTGTCTCCCTCCGTGACCGCGGTGTCGAACGCGTGCTCGCCTCGGACCTGCGGCGCACCCAGGAGACTGCCCGCCTCCTGCGTGAGGGGCCGAGAGCGGCCGGTGGCGGCCGTCACGGACCAGGTGGCGGTGGCGACAGACCGAGCGACGGAGACCGCCCACCGGCTGACGGCGAGCAACCGGGCGTCGACGCCCCGATCTCTTTCGGTCAGGCCTGGCGCGAACGGGACTTCGGCGATTACCAGGGACTCGGCAGGGAAACCATCGCGGAGCGCCACGACGAGTACGACCGTAGCGGGTCGCTCAGTGCCGTCGGATCGGTGCCGGGCGGGGAGTCACTCGGGGAGTTCCGCCGGCGCGTCGTCGACGGCTGGGAGTCGCTACTGGCCTGTGTCGAGGACGAGACGGTGGCCGTGGTGACCCACGGCGGACCGTTGCGGGTCGTGTTCGCCGAGATCACCGGTCGGGACGTGGCGACCGTCGCCAACGAGTGGACGCCCGACAACTGCGGGGTCACCGAGATCGACGTTTCGAGCGCGGCCGAGGTGGTTCGACACGACGATACGTCCCATCTGGAGTGAGGCGATCCGTCGCGGTTCGTTCGCTCCGATTCGGCGACAGGCAGCACTGCGGTCTAATACACGCCGGTCCGGCAGAAGACGCCGCGTCAATCACTTTCGCCGCGGTCAGAGGCGCGGTGTTCGCTGATGAGGCGGTCGACCATCTGGGCGTTGCGCTCGCGTTCGCGCTCCTCGGCGCGGCGTTCCCAGTCCTCGATGGCGGCTTCGACCTCGGTTTCGCGGGCCACCGCGAGTTCGTCGACCTCCTGGACGGTGACCAGGTCGGCGGGGGCGACGGGCACGTCGTGTTTGAACAGTATCTCGTCGGCGATATCGGAGAGACCGCCGCCGTTTCTGAGGACGATCTTGGGGTCGACGTCGACGATCTTGTCGGCCGTCGAGGCGCCCGCACCGGAGGCGTCGCGGAACATGATGACGTCGTCCTCGGCGAGGCCGAAACGCTCGTGGGCGTCGTCGATGGCGTCGCTGGTGAACTGCTCGACGACCTTGACTGGGACGAGCCCCTGTTTCTTCTGGGAGACGTCGGCGAAGTTCGAGTGGTCGAGTTTCCAGAGCGCCTTGAGGCGTTCGAGTTTCCCCTCTAACTCGTCGATGCGCTCGTCGCGCTCGTCGATTTCGGACTCCAGACGCCGGTTTTCGCGTTCGAGCCGCGTCACCTCGCGGTCCCGGCGGGCCTCGGTGCGCTGCTCGCTTCTGGCCGCCTGGAGTTTCCGCTCGTACTCGTCGAGCGCGTCGTCTTTCTCGGCGATGGTGTCTTCGAGGCGCTCGACGTGGTCCTGCAGGCGCTCGACCTGCGTTTCGAGGTCGGCGATGCGCTTCTCCTCGGGGGTGCGCTCGCGGGGTTCGTGGTCGCTTCCGTCTTCGTCACCGCCGCCGCCATCGTCGTCGCGGAGGTCCGCCAGCACCGTCTCGACGGACTCCTCACCGGCGACGACGCGGGCGAGGACGGGCCCGACTTCCTGACCGGGCGGGACCTTCGCGGCGACGCGGTCGAACTGGTCCTCGTGGCCGTCGAAGGCAAAGAGGGCGGCGGCCATCGCGTCGCGCTCGTGGTCGTTGTCGTAGCCCTCCTCGCGGGTGCGGTGTTGTTTCGTGTCCACGGGGAGGTCGCGCTCGGGGACCCAGCCGGCGGCGTCGAACGACCGGCGCAACTTCTCGACAGTCTCGGGCATCGGTGTGACGTCGGCGGCGACGACGATGGGTCGGCCCCGTTCGACGATCCACTCGGTGACTGCCGCCGTATCGGCAGTGCGGGTACTGAGGACGTCGAGCACTTCGCCGTCGAGGCCGACGATGGCGACTGCCGTCGTCGTCCCGGGGTCGACGCCGACGACGACGTGGTCGTGGCGCTTGGCGAGCGGGCGAAACTCGATGCCGTCGCGGCGGACGCGCTCGACTTCGACGCGGACGTCACCGGCACGCACGTTCGAGACGGGGATGTCCTGGGGGCGTCCCTCGACGCTGAAGACGGCGTTGGAGAACCCGCCGTATTTCTCCGTTGCGTCGCGCTCGTAGTCGAGGCCGGCGTCCTGGAGTTCGGACTCGACCTCGCGGGTACGTTTCTTGACAGAGCCGTGGATGCGCCGGGTGTAGCGGTCCTCGCTCCACCCGCCGCTGCCCGTCGAGCGACCTCGCGAGACCTTGACCTCGGTCTCGTCGGTGAAGGCGGTGACCTCCTGGCCGACGTTGTTCGCGGCGAGGCGGGCGGCGGCCTCGGCCTCCTGCATGGGGTCTTTGCCGTAGGGGACGTCGTGACGGTCGGCGACCCGCGAGAGGGGTTCCGGTCGCTGGGCGCCGGTCACCTGGACGAGGGTCGTCTCGTCGGGGAGTGCCCCCAGAAAGTGGACGAGCGCGTCCTTGTCCTCGGCGAGCTCGTACATGTTGTCCGTCGCGACGATGGCGGGCTCTTCGTCGCGGATCAGTCGCCGGAGTTTGCGACGCGAAACGACGTCCTTGTCGAGGTGTTCGCCGTCGAAGGCGACCAGGGCGTAGGAGACGTCCCCGCGGACGTCCCCACTCTGGACGTCCACCCCGAACACCACGGCGTCGAGCGCGCTCGTGCGGGTGCTCACACCCCGGGGTAAGCGGTCACTCCCAATAAATCAAACGCGGGGAGAGACCGAACGGTCCGCCGGCGAGTGCTCGTACGGCCGGCCTGTCACTCGGTCGGCGGCGAGGCTTCGTCCCGACCCGGTTCGGTGTCCTCGTCGGGCACGTACCGTTTACACGCCTCGGCGAACGTCGCCACTGGGACGTCGGCATCGGGGTCGAGGCTGACGAACAGGCCAGTGGACTCCTCGGCGGCGAAGTGGAAGGCGGTGAGTTCCTCGAAGCGGTGCATCGAACACTCCAGCTCGCCCGCGTCGAAGAGGTCTTCGAGGTGCCCCCGGCCGATCCCCTGGAGAATGAGTTCGTCGTGGACCGCGTCCGCCCGCGCACTCATCCGCTCGACCACGTCGTCGCGCACGTAGACCGACTCGTACCCCTCCCGGTCGTAGGTCGCGATCACTCGGAGCGCTTCCCCTGCCTCCGCCCTGAGCGAATCGACGAGGGTCTGCCTGTCAGTCAGGACCATGGACCCCGGTACGACACCCTGGGTCAACAATCTAGTGGATAGTTCACACATGTCACACCAGTATCGAGAAACGGATCGACGATCCGCCTGCGGGCGATATATGTGGCTGGGCCTCCGCTTGGCGGCATGGAGTACACGACGCTGGGCTCGACCGGCATGGAAGTCTCGAAGATCTGTCTCGGCTGTATGAGCTTCGGCAGCCAGGACGACTGGATGCTCGATCCGGACGAGGGCCGCGAACTCGTCGAGCGCGCGATCGACCTCGGCATCAACTTCTTCGACACCGCCAACACCTATTCCTCGGGCGAATCCGAGGAGATCCTGGGCGACGTCCTCGCACACTACGACCGCGACCAGCAGGTCGTCGCCACGAAGGTCCGCTTTTCGGGCGCGAAAGAACACCACAACGCCGTGGGCCTCTCCCGGAAGACCATCGAGCAGGAACTCGACCACTCGCTCGATAGACTGGGGATGGACACCGTCGACCTCTATCAGATCCACCGCTGGGACTACGACACGCCCATCGAGACGACGCTCCGGGCACTCGACGACGCCGTCAGTCGCGGGAAGGTCCGCCACATCGGCGCGTCCTCGATGTGGGCCCACCAGTTCGAGCGCGCACTCGATATCTCGAAACGTGAGGGGCTGGCTCGCTTCGAGACGATGCAGGACCTCTATCATCTGACCTACCGCGAAGAGGAACGCGAGATGTACCCGGTCTGTAACCGCGAGGATATCGGTGTCATCCCGTGGTCGCCGCTGGCTGCCGGGTATCTCACCCGCCCCCACGACGAGTTCACCGCGACGACGCGGGGCGAACACGAACTCGATTACGGCACCCCCTACCACGAAGGGCCCGGGAGTGAGGAGATCAACGAGCGGGTCGGGGAACTCGCCGAGGACAAGGGCGTGACGATGGCCCAGATCGCGCTGGCGTGGCACTTCCAGAACGACAACGTCGACGCACCCATCGTCGGCACCTCCAGCGTCGAACACCTGGAGGAAGCGGTCGAGGCGCTGGACGTCTCGCTGTCTGACTCGGACGTCGAGTACCTCGAAGAACCGTACCACCCCGTGCCCGTGTTCGGGTTCGACTGACCATCTTTTTCCGCCGGGGGTTTCCTCGCGCGCCTTCGGCGCGCTGTGGGAACAGCGTGGCGGCGAAGCCGCCACGTCATTCGGTCGCGGGCCGTCGGCCCGCGACCCGCCCCGCAGCAAAAACATGGGTGAAAAAGCCGGACGCTCCCTTCGGTCGCGTCCGGTGAACCGCGCGCCGTCGGCGCGCGGACGTTACACACAGCCTGTGTAGTTATAACGGCGGTGGCGCGCGCTGTCGCGGCGTTCATGCCGCGACAGCACCGTGCGAGGGATGAGCGAGTGAGCGCAGCGAACGAGCGAATCGGCTGGGGAGGCGTGTGGCCTGGGGTTGCGGTGCTATGCCTGGCGGACTGGAAGGGCGAGACGGGCTCGCGGCGGACGCGTAGTCGCCTGCGCAGGCTCTATCCGCGCGGGCTGTGCAGAGAGCGCGGATATCCCGCGCAGCGACCGCGAGCGCGTCGAGGGCTTCCATCTCATGACGCAAGTGCGATCGCGGGAGCTGTTCTCTCTCGAGCTGTTATCTTCACACCCTGTCGCTCTCACATCACCGAGGCGCGACGAGTTCGACCGTGTAGTCGTCGGGGTCGGCGACGAAAGCGGCGTAGGCGTCGGCGGGTTCGACGACGTGTGGTTCGGCGACGACCGCGCAGTCGTCACGCCCTTCGACGCGTTCGAACGCTTCCTCGACCTCGTCGGCGTCGGCGAGGGTGAACGCGACGTGGTCGACGTCCGCCCGTGACGGGGCGATGGGCGTCGTCCGGTCGGGATCGTATCGCAACTGGAGTTCGCCGGCGTCGGTCCCGACGTAGACGTTCTCGACGTTGTCGTCCTCCCAGGACCACCGCCGGTCGAGGCCCAGGCCGTCACAGTAGAAATCGAGCGATGCGTCGAGGTCGGACACCCAGAGCGCGACGTGTGCCAGGTCCATAGTGGGAGTGGGCGCGCCCGGGGGTTGAGTCTGTGGGTCCCCGTGGCCCCACAGCGCCGCTCGTCGGCACTCGCTGGCACTCGCTCGGGTTGGGGAAGGCACTTGTGTCGGACGGGAAAAGACCGGGCCATGCACCGGCGCGCGTTCCTGTCGACGGTGGGGGTCGGCGCCGCCTCGATGGCCGGCTGTCTCGGCCGCGTGGTCGCCGAGGGCGACAGCGGGGACGGGGCCGGCGACGAGTTTGACCCGGAAGCGACGCCGCCGGGGGAACCGGTCCGCTGTCGGGGTGACCCGGTCACCGTCGAGCACGCAGTGACTGACCGGCCGGGATACGACGACGACCGCGGATACTTCCCGTCGAACGGGACGGTGCGATTCGTCAGGTCCCGCGGCCCCGACGGCCCCAGATCGTTCGGGACAGTCGCCTTCGAAGAGTGGGCGTCGGTCGAGGCTGTCGACGCAGCCCAGCAACGAGTCGTCGCGGCGACCGCCGAGCATCTGAGCACCGACGAGTTCGCCTCGGCGCTCGCCGACGCCGCGCCCCGGGCCGCCGACGTAACCGCCTCCATCGACGGCGCGACACACACCACGACGGTGCCCGTCTTCGCGCGCCACACCGCCGGCGGTCCGCTCTGAGTTACTGACACGCCCGCGGTCTGCCCGGTCCCACGACGCACGGGTCGCCGCTGACCGCACGCTTATGGAACTCTCGCCGTTTGCGAGGGTATGGACCAGCCTCATCCGAAACTGGTGGCGATGCTCGAAGAGGCCGAGGAACTGGGGATCGCGCCGTCGAACGCGCTGTCGGTCCCGGCGGCCCGGCGCCAGCACGTCGAGAACGCGACGCCCGATGCTGGCCCCGAAGTCGCCCGGACGTGGGACGTCGAGATTCCCAGTCCCGTCGCCGAGGACGGGATCGACCTGCGGGTCTATCGGCCGGGCGACGACGGCCCGTACCCGGTGCTCGTGTGGATCCACGGCGGCGGGTTCGTCCTCGGGGACGTCGAGACGGCCGACCACATCGCCCGCTCGCTGGCCGTGGCCGGGG